>Ga0156176_1177_pt1 | contig 21201 bp, 19 predicted proteins | sample RifCSPlowO2_12_FD_107829 | JGI IMG/M metagenome (GOLD analysis project Ga0156176, IMG submission 107829) | Betaproteobacteria bacterium RIFCSPLOWO2_12_FULL_62_58
CGATGGGCATGAGCCTCCCGTACTCCTCGACCATGGCGGCGGAAGACCGCGAGAAGCACGACAGCGCTGCCGAATCGGCTTACGCGCTGATCAATGCGATCAAGAAAAACCTCCTGCCGCGCGACATCATCACCCGCAAGTCGATGGAAAACGCGATATCGGTAGTAATGGCAGTCGGCGGTTCGACCAACGCGGTGCTGCACCTGCTGGCGATCGCGCACGCCGCGGACGTACCGCTGACGATCGACGACTTCGAAACGATCCGCGAGCGTGTGCCGGTGCTGTGCGATCTCAAGCCCTCGGGCCGCTACGTCATCACCAATCTGCACAAGGCCGGCGGCATCCCGCAGGTGATGAGGATGCTGCTCGACCACGGCCTGCTGCACGGCGAGTGCCTCACCGTCACCGGCAAAACCATCGGGCAGGTGCTAAAGAGCGTACCCTCGCGCCCGCCACAAGATCAGGACGTGATCCGGCAGTGGGAAAACCCGATGTATCCGCACGGCCATCTCACGATCCTCAAGGGCAACCTCGCGACCGAGGGTGCGGTGGCGAAGATAACGGGCCTCAAGCAGCACAAAATCACGGGACCCGCGCGCGTGTTCGATTCCGAGGAAGACGCCATGGCGGCAATCCTTGCCAAGAAGATCAAGTCCGGCGATGTCATTGTGATTCGCTACGAAGGGCCGAAAGGCGGACCGGGCATGCGCGAGATGCTGTCCCCCACGTCCGCTCTCGTCGGAGAGGGACACGCCGAAGATGTCGGGCTCATTACCGACGGCCGCTTCTCTGGCGGAACCTACGGCATGGTGGTAGGCCACGTTGCCCCCGAAGCGGCGGTCGGCGGCACGATCGCGCTGGTGAAGGAAAGCGACTCGATTACCATCGACTCCGACCGGCGCCTGCTGCAACTCAACGTGCCGGACGAGGAACTCGCCCGCCGCCGCGCCGAGTGGCAACCGCGTAAGCCGCGCTACACCCGCGGCGTCATGGCCAAGTACGCAGCCCAGGTGTCGAGCGCAAGCCGCGGCGCAGTCACCGATTAAGAGCCTGAGCGCATCAGCGCAATCCGGGGCTCAAAGAACCGCCATGCCCAACCGCCTTGCCGCTGAAACCTCGCCGTATCTGCAGCAGCACGCGGAGAACCCGGTCGACTGGCACCCGTGGAGCGAGGAAGCGCTCAGGCGCGCGCGCGAGCAGGACAAGCCGATCCTGCTCTCCGTTGGCTACTCGGCGTGCCACTGGTGCCACGTGATGGCCCACGAATCGTTCGAGGACCCGGAAGTCGCGGCCGAGATGAACCGCCTGTTCGTCAACGTGAAAGTTGACCGCGAAGAGCGTCCCGACCTCGACCAGATTTATCAATTGGCACACGCCATGCTCACGCAAAGAAGCGGTGGCTGGCCGCTCACCCTGTTTCTGATGCCGGACGGGACGCCGTTTTTCGGCGGCACCTATTTCCCGAAGACGCCGCGCTACGGCATGGCCGGATTCAAGGACCTGCTGCCGAAAATCGCCGCCGCCTACCACGAGAAGCGCGATGAAATCCAAAAGCAGAACACCGCGCTGCTGGAAGCGCTGTCGCGCGCTCTGCCAGAGGCAACCGGCGAGCGCGAACTGAAGCGCGGACCCATCGACGCGGCGGTGCGCGAACTCGCCCAAGTTTTCGACGACGTGCACGGCGGCATAGGCCACGCGCCCAAGTTTCCGCACCCGCACGAACTCGCGTTCTGCCTGCGCCGTCACGCTCTCGACGGCGGCGAGATCGCCCTTGCGATAGCGCGGTTGACGCTCAGCAAAATGGCCGAGGGTGGCATCTACGACCAACTCGGAGGCGGCTTTTGCCGCTACAGCGTCGACCAGTACTGGTCCATTCCGCACTTCGAGAAAATGCTCTACGACAACGGACCGCTGCTCGCGCTCTACAGCGATGCCTGGCTCGTCACGCGGCAGCCGCAGTTCAAGAAAGTCGCTGCCGAGACGGCGGCGTGGGTGATGCGCGAAATGCAGTCGCTGGGGGGCGGCTATTATTCTTCGCTCGACGCCGATTCCGAACACGAGGAAGGCAAGTTCTACGTCTGGACGCCGGAGGAGGTGGGCTCGTTGCTGAGCCCCGAGGAGTACGCGGTGATCGAACCGCACTACGGGCTCGACGGCTCCGCGAATTTCGAGGGGGCGACCGCGGAGGACGGAGGAGGGGCCCCTCGACCGACGCTCCGAGGCGCCTACTGGCATCTGCGGGTGACGAAGCCGCTTACTTTCGTTGCCCAACGGCTCGGCCTGACACTCGCCGAATGCGAAGCCCGACTCGCATCGGCCCGCGCGAAGTTGCTCGCCGCGCGCGAAAAGCGCGTTCACCCCGGGCGCGATGAAAAAGTGCTCGTGAGCTGGAACGCTCTGATGATCCGCGGCATGGCGCGCGCAGCGCGGACATTCGACGAGCCCGCCTGGCTTGTTTCGGCGCAGCGCGCGACCGATTTTATTCGCGGCACGCTGTGGAAAAGCGGACGGTTGCTCGCGACCTGCAAGGACGGCAAGGCGCATCTCAACGCCTATCTCGACGATCATGCGTTTCTTCTGGACGGCCTGCTCGAACTGATGCAGACGGAATTCCGCGCCGAAGATCTGGACTTCGCGCGCGAAATCGCGGAATTGCTGCTTGCGCAGTTCGAAGACCGTGACCACGGCGGGTTCTACTTCGTGAGCCACGATCACGAGAAGCTCATTCACCGCCCCAAGCCCGGCCCCGACAACGCCACGCCGTCGGGCAACGGCGTCGCCGCATTTGCCCTGCAGCGCTTCGGGCACCTTATCGGCGAACCGCGTTACCTCGCCGCCGCCGAGCGCACGCTGAAGCTCTTCTACCCGGCGCTCGAGCGCCAGCCGAGCGCCTACGCCAGTCTCGCCACCGCGCTCGAAGAATGGCTGGAGCCACCGCAAACCGTGATCATGCGTGGGCCTGAGCGGGAACTTTCAGAGTGGCAAAAAGCGTTCAACGCGTCCTATCGGCCCGATACGCTGGCACTGGCGATCCCTTCCGCAGTGCGCGATCTGCCAGCGACGCTCGCCAAACCAGTCCCTTCGAAAGGCTCAGGACAAGCGGTGGTCAACGCCTGGGTCTGTCGGGGCGTTACCTGTCTGCCACCGATCGGCGATCGCGGTGAGTTCGAGCGCGCGCTCGCCGGAAACGGTGCGCGTTAAAGGGCGGCTGCGCCGTTCCCTTTAAACACGCACAATTAGACCGTCCACAATAGTTGGCGGGTCGAATCGGAGTTAAAATGCCCGCGTTTTTCCAATTAATAAAGGAGCCAGAATGACAAAATTCGTTACGGCGCTCGCCGCCGCAGCCGGCCTGACCCTCGCGAGTAGTGCGTTGGCCGCCGATCCCAAAGTCGCTGAGGCGTTAGCCAAGAACAGCGGTTGCCTGGCCTGCCACACCGTCGATAAGAAACTCGTGGGTCCGGCTTACAAGGACATCGCCGCCAAATACCGCAACAACAAGGGGGCCGAAGCCGCCTTGATCAAGAAAGTGAAGGCCGGCGGCAAGGGCGTGTGGGGCGAGGTGCCGATGCCGCCCAACATGCATGTCAAGGATGATGACATCAAGACCTTGGTGCAGTGGATTCTGTCGATCAAGTAATTGCTTGCCGCCGTCATGCAAAAAAAGCCGGCACGTGCCGGCTTTTTTCATTTTTGGCGCGAGCCTCGGCTTTAAATTGACAAGGCAAAAACCGCCGCGGATAATGAATTCCACCGTAGCAACAACAATTTATCGATAGGACACGGTTATGAACCGCCGGCATGTACTGGGCGCCGCCTCGGGGCTGGCGCTGGCTTTGATGCTCTCCGGTTGCGGCAAAGAGACGCCGCCCCCCGCGCCCAAGGCGGAAGCGCCCAAACCTGCGCCCGAAATCGTCGTCAAGATCGGATCGGTCGCACCGCTGACCGGCCCGCAGGCGCACCTTGGCAAGGACAATGACAACGGCGCGCGGCTGGCGGTCGAGGAAATGAACGCGAAGGGCCTCATGATCGGCGGCGCCAAGGTCCGGTTTGAATTGGTGAGCGAAGATGATCAGGCCGATCCCAAAACCGGCACCATCGTTGCGCAAAAAATGATCGACGCCAAAGTCGCCGGCGTGATCGGCCACTTGAACTCCGGTACCACCATCCCCGCCTCCAAGATCTACAACGACGCCGGCGTCGTGCAGATCTCACCATCGGCAACCAATCCCAAGTACACCGAGCAGGGTTACAAAGGCGCGTTTCGCGTGATGGCGAACGACGTGCAGCAGGGCAAGGTTCTCGGCGAGTACGCGGTGAAGCTGGGCGCCAGGAAGATCGCGGTCATCGACGACCGCACCGCCTACGGCCAGGGGCTCGCCGACGAGTTCGAGAAAGCGGCAAAGGCGGCTGGGGCGAGTGTCGTCGGGCGCGAGTACACCAATGACAAGTCGACCGACTTCCGCGCGATCCTGACCAGCATCAAGGGCAAGAAACCCGATCTGGTGTTCTACGGCGGGATGGACGCGCAGGCCGGACCGATGGTCGCCCAGCTAAAAAGCCTGGGCGTGAAAGCCAAATTCCTCTCTGGCGACGGCGCGCAGAGCCAGGAATTCCTCAAGCTCGCAGGGCCGGCGGCGGATGGCGTGGTAGCGTCCTCGCCGGGGCTGCCGCTCGAGAAAATGCCCGGCGGGAAAGCATTCGCCGACAAATTCAGCGCCAAGTATGGCCGGATCCAGATTTATGCGCCGTACGCCTACGACGCGACAATAACGCTGATCGAGGCCATGCAGCGCGCCAACTCGACCGATCCCGCGAAGTACCTGCCCGAAGTCGCCAAGACCAGCCGCCAAGGCGTGAGCGGCCCGGTCGCGTTTGACGAGAAAGGCGATCTCAAGAACGGCCCGATCACCCTCTATCAGGTCAAAGACGGCAAATGGGACGCCCTCGAAACCATCGGTGGCCCAGCGCCGGCAGCCCCGCCACCGCCCGACCAATCCGCGGCGCCCACCGGCAAGCCGGCCGCCGCCGCACCAGAAAAAAAATGAAGGCGGCGCGGCGAGGCTGACCCTTTAACGCAATGAACGGCACCTTCGGGTGCCGTTTTTGCGTAGGGCTCCGACAACGTGGACATTTTCCTCCAGCAGTTGATCAACGGTCTCGTTCTGGGTGCGATCTACGCGCTGGTTGCACTCGGCTACACCATGGTCTACGGTATCCTGGGCCTCATCAACTTCGCGCACGGCGAAGTGGTGATGATCGGAGCCATGGTCGCCCTATCCGTGATCCAATTGTTGCTCGGCAGCGGCGTGGCGCTGCCGGGGCCGCTCATCGTCGCACTGGGTCTGCTCGTCGCCATCCCGACCTGCATGCTGCTCGGTTTTTCCATCGAGCGCGTCGCCTACCGCCCGCTGCGCCACGCGCCGCGGTTGACACCGCTCATCACCGCGATCGGCATGTCGATTTTGCTGCAGAACGTGGCGATGATCATCTGGGGCCGCCAGTACATCTCGTTTCCCGCGCTGATTCCAGCCACGCCGCATCAAGTGGGCGGCGCAACCATCACTGATCTGCAGATTTTCATCGTGCTGCTGGCGGCTGCGATCATGGCCGGTCTGCTCTATCTGGTGCACCGAACCCGGCTCGGGCGCGCAATGCGCGCGACCTCCCAGAATCCCGAAATCGCCGGGTTGATGGGGGTCAATATCAATACCGTGATCTCGATCACTTTTGTGATCGGTTCCGGGCTCGCCGCGGTGGCGGGCGTGATGGTAAGCGCCTACTATGGCATCGGGCATTACTTCATGGGCTTCACGCTGGGGCTGAAAGCATTCACCGCCGCCGTGCTGGGCGGCATCGGCAATATCGGGGGCGCGATGCTGGGAGGGTTGCTGCTCGGCGTGATCGAGAGCCTGGGAGCGGGCTACATCGGCCCGCTCACGGGCGGCTTTCTCGGCAGCCATTACCAGGATGTTTTCGCGTTCCTGGTGCTGATCCTGGTGCTCGTATTCCGCCCGTCGGGTTTGCTCGGCGAGCGGGTGGCGGAAAGAGCGTAAGCGGTGAGCACCCAGCAGTAAGCGGGATAAAGCAACGTGCAAAACTTTTACCGCTCACCGTTCACCGCTTACCGCTTACGGGTTACACCCATGAGAGAGCCGGAATGAAAGACCTGGCACCGCGCTGGACCGAATTGAAACGCGATCCGCGCGTCGTTTGGACCGCCTACCTCGCGCTGGCGCTGCTGCTGTTGGCGCTGCCCTTCGTCACTGACTGGGCGTTTGGCCGCACTTGGGTACGCATTCTGGGCTTCGCGCTGCTCTACATCATGCTCGCGCTGGGACTCAATATCGTCGTCGGCTTCGCGGGACTGCTCGACCTGGGCTACGTGGCGTTCTTCGCGCTCGGCGCCTATCTCTACGCGCTGCTCGCCTCTCCCCATTTCGGCATCCATCTGCCGTTCTGGGTGCTGCTGCCGCTCGGCGCGGCGACCACTTGTATCTTCGGCGTGCTGCTGGGCGCGCCCACGCTCAGGCTGCGCGGGGACTACCTCGCGATCGTCACGCTGGGCTTCGGTGAAATCATCCGCATTTTCCTGAACAACTTGAACGCGCCGATCAACATCACCAACGGCCCTCAAGGCGTCAACCTGATCGACCCGATCAAAATCGGCGGCGTCTCGCTCGCGCAGACGCACACCACGTTCGGACTGAGCTTCCCTGCGGTCTACAATTACTACTACCTGTTCCTGGTGCTCGCACTCGCCGTGATCTTCGTCTCGATCCGGCTCGAGAATTCGCGCATCGGGCGCGCCTGGGTCGCGATTCGCGAGGACGAGGTGGCGGCGGAGGCAATGGGGATCAATACGCGCAACGTGAAGTTGCTTGCATTCGCGATGGGCGCAAGCTTCGGCGGCGTGTCGGGTGGGCTCTTCGCCGGCTTCCAAGGCTTCGTCAGTCCCGAGAGCTTCACCCTGATCGAGTCGATCATGATCCTGTGCATGGTGGTGCTGGGCGGGATGGGCCATATTCCAGGCGTGGTTCTCGGCGCCGTGCTGCTGGTGGTGCTGCCCGAAGCGCTGCGCTATCTCGGGCCGCTGCAACAGGCGCTGTTTGGCCGCGTGCTGGCCGACCCGGCCGATTTGCGCCTGCTGGTGTTCGGGCTGGCATTGATCCTGGTCATGCTGCTGCGCCCCTCGGGGTTGTGGCCATCGACCACCCGCCGGCGCGAACTCACCGCCGAGGACGAAGTGGCACGGCAAGAGCAGGACAGTGTATATGACGCCGCGCGCTGATTCCGACCTGCTGCTGCAGGCGACCGCGATCAGCAAACGCTTCGGCGGGCTTGCCGCCTTATCCGATGTATCGCTTGGCGTGCAGCGCGGCGAAATCTTCGGACTGATCGGTCCCAACGGCGCCGGCAAGACGACGCTTTTCAACGTGCTGACCGGTCTCTACCAGCCGGACGATGGGGAGTTGTTGTTCAACGGCGTTCGCCTGAGCGGCTTGAAGCCGCACCGCGTCGCCGCATGCGGCATCGCACGCACCTTCCAGAACATCCGCCTCTTCGCCAATATGACGGCCCTCGAAAACGTGATGGTCGGCCGCCATGTGCGCACGCACGCCGGCGTGATCGGCGCGATTCTGAGGGGTCGGCGAACGCGCGCCGAAGAGACGGCGATCGCGCGGCGCGCGCAAGAGCTGTTCGATTACGTCGGCATCGCACAGCGCGCGCACGAACTCGCCCGCGAGCTTCCCTATGGCGACCAACGCCGGCTCGAGATCGCCCGCGCGCTCGCCACCGACCCCCTGCTGCTCGCGCTCGACGAGCCCGCCGCCGGCATGAATGCGACGGAAACGGCCAGCCTGAAGCGTCTGCTCGAGAAAATTCGCAGCGACGGGATCACGCTGCTGCTGATCGAGCACGACGTGAAACTGGTGATGGGGCTGTGCGATCGCGTCACCGTGCTCGACTACGGCAGGAAAATCGCCGAAGGCGTGCCGGCGGCGGTACAGCGCGATCCCGCCGTGATAGAAGCCTACCTGGGAGGCGCGCTTGCTTGAAGTACGAGGACTGAAGGTCTCATACGGCGGCATCAACGCCGTGAAAGGCATCGATCTCGACGTGCGTGACGGAGAGCTGGTCACGCTGATCGGTTGCAACGGCGCCGGAAAGACGACGACGCTCAAGGCGCTTACCGGGCTGGTGAAACCCGCGGCCGGCCATGTCCTCTATAACGGCGAGGACATCAAGGCCCTGCCGCCTTATCAGCTGGTACGGAGAGGCGTGGCGCTCGTGCCTGAAGGCCGCGGCGTATTCGGGCGGCTCACGGTCGGGGAAAACCTCGCGATGGGCGCCTACGCACGTGTCGACCATGCGCTGATCGAAGCCGACGGCGAGCGCATTTACGCACTGTTCCCGCGGCTCGCTGAGCGGCGCCGCCAGCTTGCGGGAACACTCTCTGGCGGAGAACAGCAAATGCTGGCGATTGGCCGCGCGCTGATGAGCCGCCCCAAGCTGCTGCTGCTCGACGAGCCGAGCATGGGACTCGCGCCGCTCATGGTGCAAAAGATTTTCGAGACCATACGCGCCATCGCCGCTGAAGGCGTGACCTTGCTGCTCGTTGAGCAGAACGCCAGGCTCGCGCTGGAAGTGTGTCACCGCGGCTACGTCATGGAGAGCGGGACCATCGCGCTCGCCGACAGCGCCGAGGCTTTGCTCAAGAATCCCCAGGTGAGGCAGGCATACCTTGGCGAATGACCCGACCCGCACGGGCATCACGTTGCGGCTGCCCGTGGACATCCGCCGCTGGGCGCGCGCGACAGGGGGCGCCCGTGGAGCGCTGCTGGCGGTAGCGGTGCTCACGCTCGCAGCGATAGCGGCGTTTCTCTTCTTCAAAACCCGGGGTGTCGATATCGGAAAGCAGAACGAAGCGCTCGGCTATTTCCGCGAACTGAAAGCGATCGATGCGCGCTGGGATGTTGAGCTGATGCGGGCACGCATCGAGTTTGCGCCGCCGCCATCGGCCGCTATGGACTACCCGTCTGCGCTCGCTCGCATCCGGCAAGGCCTCGCCGCCTCGGCACAGGATGTGAAAAGCCCGCTGCTCGAACGCGGATTGCCCGACCTCAACAAGGCCTTCGCCGAAAAAGCCGATCTGGTCGCACAATTCAGGAAAGCCAGCGACGCGGCGAAACAGGCGCTCAAGCTGGTGATGGGCGCCGAAGCCGAATTTGCAGGTCTGGTGCGAGCGTCGTGGCGCGATTTTCCGGACCGTGAGCGGCTGATCGCCTTGGAAAATATGGTGATACTGCTGCTCGCCGACGCCCAGAAATATTATTTTGCGCCCACCGAGACGCAACACAAAAACGTCGAAGCGCTGATTGCGGATCTGCGCGACGCGGCGCCCCGTCTGCCAGCCGCGCTCACGAGCGGAATCGCCCGGCTCGACAGTAATATTCAGGAGCTGCTGCGCGCGAAGCCAACGGAAGACGCCCTGTTCAACAAGCTCGCCCTGCACACGGCAGGACCGCGCGTCGACAGCGTGGCGCGCGCGTTCCAGGACGAACATCGGGAAATACTTGCTCGTCGGGAAGTTTATCGCGTCTACCTGGCCACCTGGCTGGGTGCGCTGCTGATCCTGATCGGCTATCTCGCACTGCGCCTGGTCCGGCGCTACCGGCTGCTCAGGCAAGCGCATTTCGCGCTGCAAGCCGATCACGAAGAACTCGAACGGCGCCTCGTCGAGAGCACGCAGGAGCCGTCGGAGGAAACGCGCGAGTCGTGAATTTTAATGAGCTTCGCGTCTCGCGCCGCCATCCCGCCGCACTCACTGATCCTTCTGTGCTGATCTCGGCTATTTGAACAGCGAGAGCGGCGCGAACTGATTCTCGCAGGAGAGGCGCTTCACGATGTTGGACAACGTGTGCTCGGCATTGGTCACCGCCGCGTTGATCGGCATCTACTCGTTCCTATTCTTATTGTCGTTTCGATTCGCCGGATGTTGTACGACGTCATCGGGCACGCTGAATTGCGCATTGAGTGCCCGCGCCTGTGAAGCTTTCGTTGGGTCCTCACTGGCTAGGAGTCCGCCGCTCCAACGAATAGGTACCATTCCAGCGAGCATCCCGCTGCCCGGGGGCACCCCCAAGAATCCAGTCGGCGGCGCGATCTGTTCGATCCGTGTCGCTATCTGATCCAAGCTGATGCCGTGCGACCGAACGGCATTTAGGATCTCTTCTATCATCTCGTCTTGAGGCCGCCGCTTCGCGGGTGCAGCAGGAAATTTAACATCTTCTTCAGCCGACCTGATCACCGGCTCGATCTCCGCCCAAAACATATCGAAGGCGCTAGATAGTATTGGGTCCTTGAGCGGCTTTTCGGTCAGATCGTTCATGTCTTGAATCAGTTTCTTCATGCCGTCCCTAGTCACCGGAGGCCCCTGAAATTGAGAGAGTGGGCCTTCAATCTGCACTCGGTCCAATCCAATGAGCAGCGGCACAACATGGCTTTCGGCCACGATCTTCGAAAGCGCACCGGCCTCAAACAGAAGCCATGGCGCGTCCTTGCCTTCTGGTGTTAAGCAAAGAATTCCGAACTTGGTCTCCTGCAGTTGCTTGCCGATCTCGCTAAACCAACGTTGGCCGCTACGGACATCGTTCGTGGACAGGAATGGCTCAAGAGAATTAATGGCCAGCGGCAGCCAAGCTCGCAGCCCCTCGGCGACCTTTAGGCTCGGCGCCTTAGACCATGCAATGAAGACTTTCATTCCGTGCCTCCCTGTGCGTCGGCCGGCCTACTTGAACAGCGAGAGCAACGCGAGCTACCTCTCAGGCGTCAGGTTTCTTATGAATGCCAGCAACTGGCGCTCTGTGTCATTCATCGTCGCATACTCGGCGCGGGCAGCGTCTTCTATGAGGTCGCCTTGTTTGAACAGGCGCGCCTGCTGCGCCAGGGAGGGATAGGAAATCTATCCAGTTTACCCACCCGGCGCGATCCTGTGCGTCACCGGAACTCTTTCGTGAACGCTCCGAGACCCGCATCAGGCGCAAATTTCGGCGTCGCGACCGCGTTCATGTGGCGCACCGGGCCAGGAGCTTGTCGGACTTGAGATGCGACAAGCTCCTTAGGCAAAACCGGCCGAGCAAGAGCTGGCAAGAAACGATATCGAGTGGCCCGAACCGCGAGAAACTGTGCACGCCGGCGCCGTCTTGAGATGGTTTGAAGTCGCATGGTGTGAAATCCACAGCCGGTTTTGCATTTAGCAGCCCGTCGGAGGTTCAAGTCCGACAGGCTGCTAGACCAGTCGACATGATGACAAATTCCACACCCGATGACCCCGTTCAGGCAAGCGCCGGCGCCCGGGAGGACCAGCCGCTCTCCTTGTGGGCCGCTTCAGGCGATGTCGGGAACAAGGAGCTGGCCTTCTACCCCCGGCAACGCCAAGCCTACGGCACGCCGCTCGACAGTCGCAGCAGGGCCGCCAAGCCCGGATGGGCGATCTGGGTGGCGACCATGGCGGATTCGAAGGAAGCGTGCGAGGATCTCCTCGCGCCGATCTGCCGCTATGTCTGCGAGACGCCGAACCGCGTGCCCATAGCCGACATTCACCTCGCCGACACGGGACGCCGCCGGGCCAACCAGGCGCGGTCCGTGGTCGGCGGGTTTTTCATGAAGCTCCTGGCAGACCAACTCGCGCGAGCGCGCGCTTGAATGGCTGCTTGGCTGAGCGGGCGTTGTTACGCCGTCTTACTTCTTTTCCAGCTTCGGTGTGCGGTGACGATTCTCAGGATGGTCCCAGCCTTTGAAGCGCGGCGGGCGTTTCTCGGCGAACGCTCTTCGAGACTCCATCAGGTCTTCCTTCGCGCCGTGGTCTTTCAGGCGAGCCGCCAACTGCTCGAGCTCGTCTGAGGGTCGCTGACGCATCGCGCGCATCATCACTGTGGTATTGACCCTGGAGGCAGGCGGTAGCGTCAGCAGATGTGCCGCCATCTCGCGCGCCGTCGGCATCAGGTCGTCCGCATCGACCAGCCGGTTCAGGAATCCGACTTCGTGCAGCCTCTCTGCGGTGAAACGAAATGCGAAGGCCAGCTCGGTCGCCACGGCGTGCGATAGGCCGCCTTTGAGGCCGTGATCGTAGCCGCCGAGCAGCCAGCGCTTCGCTTCGGACGATTCGAAGATGGCGCCTCGAACAGCCACCCGCAGGTCCGCGCGCTCGACCAGCATGAAGCCGCCACCCATGGCGTAGCCGTTGACGGCGACGATCACCGGCTTTTCGAGAGTGCCCAAGTCGTAGGGATTTTCTCTGCGCACCGGGGCGCTGGCGCTTCCGGCCGCCCCGCGCGCGACTGACTCTTTCATGTCCTCACCGGCGCAGAAGGCGCGCCCCGTGCCGGTGAAGATCGCCACTTCGAGCTCACTGCTGTCGCGAAGCTCGCACCACGCGTCTGCCAGCGCTGCCCGCAACTCCGCCCCAAGGGCGTTCATGCGCTCCGGCCGGTTCATCCGGATGACCATGACTGCGTCTTGCCGTTCGATCTCGAGAATACTCATTTAACGCCCCCCTCTCGGTATGCACAGCCGATCCGATCGACTCCGATAGCGCCGGCAGGTTGAGAAGTTTGGTCAGACGATTGGCCGGAAGGTCGGTAGAGGATACCGCGCCGCTTCGGGCATCGGTACCAGCTCGACTCCGATGCCGCTCTGCATCGCTTCAGGCTCGGTCGTAATCACGCGCGCCAGGAGAACACCGCCGTCGGTCAGCGCAATTTCGGCCAGCACGGTCGGTGACTCCACCACGAAAGGCTCGGTGACGTGGCTGTACACACGGGAAAAGGAGACTACCATTCCCTTGCCTGAGCTGCGCTCCCACGTCAACTCGCTCGACCAGCAACGCGGACAGAGCTCGCGCGGAAAGAAAATGATCTCGGAACAGGCGCTACAGCGCTGCAGCATCAGCTCGCCGCGGCGCCAACCTTCGATCAGCGGCCTGTTGGTCGACGTGAGGGCGGGTTCCGGATACGCGGGAATCGACATTTTGGTTACGCCTTTTCGACGATAACTGCCGAAGCCGAAAGGCCGTGACCGTAGGAGATCATTCCGAAGCCCGACACGATTCCGCGGGAGGCACCCTGGACTTGGCGCGCGCTGCCTTCTGCGCGGAGCTGCCGAGTGGCTTCGACCAGGCCGAGCAGACCCGCGCCCCCGCCTGCCTGGCCGCAAGACAACTGTCCTCCTCCCGTGTTCAAGGGAAAGCTGCCGTCGTGCGTGAGCCCGTTTTCTTCGAGAAAGCGGCCGATCTCGCCTTTCCCGCAAAAGCCTAGATCTTCGATCTGCATTGCGGCCATGATCGGGAAATTGTCGTAGCACTGCATGAAGTCCATCTCCCGGGGAGAGAACCCGGCTTCATCGAACAGTGCATCGCGGAAAAGCTCCCAGCCGCCGCACAGCGGCGCAATTTCGCCGACGGGATGGTTATGCCTTTCACGTGCGCTCAACAACCGCACACCTTTGCCCGCCGGCGCACGATCCAGCGGGCCGATCACCAGAGCCTCCGCTCCCGAACACGGCATCACGCAGTCATACAGTCTCAGCGGATCGGCCACGAGCTTCGCGCTCAGATAGTCGTCGATAGTCATCGGACCGCGCAACAACGCGGCTTCGTTGAGTCTTGCATTCGCACGCTGATCGACGGCAATGCGTCCGAGCTGCTCGCGTCTGGTGCCATACCGCTCCATGTGCTTGCGCTGGATGATGGCGTGCATACCCGGCGGTCCGCCGTAACCGTGCGGCGCCAGATAATTGGAAACAGCGGCAGTAAATTGCGCGATTCTTTTCTTGAACGATGAGATGTCCTGGGCACCGCCGCCGAGGCACAGCACATAGTCGGCAAGCCCTGCATCGACTGCGCGCACCGCGCTTGTGACCGATATGATCGGGCCGGCACCGGCAGCAGTCGATTTGTAAGCCCAGGACAGGCTGAGGCCGAAATATTCGGCAGTGCTGACCGCAGTATCCGCGCCCAGATTTGCGTCGACGGATAGTCCGTTCAGCTCGTTCTTGCTGATCCCGGCGCTCGCCAAAGCTGCGCGTGCAGCCTCGCCCAGATAGCCGAACACCGTGTGGCGCGGCTTCTTGTCGTACGCCGCAGAGCCATAGCCGATGATGCCCACGTCTCGTGACAACATAAGTCTACGAGTCGCTCACGCCACGGACCGGCCACGGGCTTCTGCTGTAAAAAACTAAGCTCTTCAACGCCACCCTTTCGCAGTCCTGTCGAATACTTTGCGATTCATTGCGTCACCGCCTAATTGATGTTTGGCGATCTTGCCCGAGCTCGTGCGCGGAAATTCGTCGATGTATTCGATGTATCGGGGCACTTTGAAAGCGGCCAATTTTTCCTCGCAATACGAAATGACGCGCGGCGGCGTCACTTCGTCACTCGTTACTCCGGGCTGAAGCACGAGGTACAACTTGACCTCTTCTCCTCTCAATTTGTCCGGTACTGCGACTGCGGCGGTTTCAAAGACCCCTGGAATGCCGGACGCGACCGATTCGATCTCGCGTGCGGAAATGTTCTCTCCGCTTCTGCGTATCGAGTCTTTGATTCTGCCCTGGACATAGAAGTAGCCGTTCTCATCCTGGCGAAACAAGTCACCGGTCCTCAACCATACTCCAGAGAAAGCGTCGCGGGTCGCTTCAGGTTTGTTGTAATAGCCTTGCAAGATGCCGCGGCCGCTCACCCACAATTCACCGATTTTTCCATGTGCGACGTCATTACCGTCGGGACCGACGACCCTGCATTTTCGGTAGGGCGCCGGCAAACCGCAGGAACCCGAGCCGCTCATCGCCGCATCCTCGATGGGCATATATAGAGTCGAGCCGGTCTCGGTGAGCCCATAGAGCTCGCGAACCGGCGCATTGAACTTGCGTTCGAGCGACGCGTGCAAACCTTTGCTGAGGCCCGCGATGGAAATCCACGCTATGTTCAATTTTTCAATCCCGGGGAAGTCTGGCAGCTTCGCCACTGCGTCGGTTGAACCAAAGAAATCGATGTCGTAATCGACGAGCCGCTGTTGCAACGCGCTCAGGCTGTATCGCCTGGCAACGTACGCGGTCGAACCGACATACAGGCAAACGAGAAACCGCCACATGCCGCCCATATACGATAGCGGCTTGTCGATCAGCAGGCGCTTCGGTGGCGGGCCCTGGTGTGCGCGCACGTACCCCAGCACGAGCCAATAGTCCTGCGTGAGCATGCAGCCTTTCGGAAAGCCCGTGCTGCCTGACGTGTACTGGATGCTCATAAGCGTATCGGCATCTACGCCCGGAACATCGAGTGGCGTGGCAGACGCTTCGCTGACGATCCGATGCCAGTTCGGTGTATTCCGTTCGTCTGCTGCGCCGTGAACCACGACACGGGCCCGCGGGACGATCTGATCACGGTTTTCGATCCCGTGAAAAGCGTCAACGCAGCTCTCGTCGATCACCAGGAATGTCGAGTCACTGTCTCGCAGCACGTACTCCAGCTCACGGCCTTTATATTGTGTGTTGACCGGGACCATGACTGCGCCCAGCCGCGCCAGCGCAATCCACGTAATCCCGTACGCGGGCACGTTCGGCAGCATTACCGCGACGTGCGTGCCCGGCTCTACGCCACGTGAGCGCAGGGCGTTGGCGCACTTCAGTGTCTGCGATGCGAATTCGGCGAATGTGATTTTCGTGTTGTCGCCGATCGACACCCACATCAAGCTTTCGCCGAACCTTCTTGCCGCATCGTCTGCCAGCTCGGGCAAACTCGCGTAAGGCACGTCCTTCTCGAGCACGCTCATATTAGACATCTCGTGAGTCGCCGGCTTATTCCCTTCTCAGGCCGGCAGCCTTCACGAGCTTCGCGTACTTGGCGGTCTCTGCTTTTATGAATGCTGCAAGCTCGGCAGGCGTGCCGCCGACTATATTATCTATGCCCACCGAGACGAGCTTCGTTCTGATTTCGGGTGCGGCGAGCGCCTTCACGACGTCCGCGTGCACTTTCGTAATGACAGGTTTCGGTGTGCCTGCGGGCGCAAGCAGCCCGTGCCACGGCGTGAGCTCGTAACCCGGCACCCCCGCTTCAGCGATCGTCGGAAGTTGCGGCGCAGACGCCGAGCGCTTGGGGCCCGTCACGCCAAGCCCGCGCAGCTTGCCTGACTGCATGTGCGGCAGCGCGCCGGCGAGGCTGGGAAAGATCATGTTGATTCGTCCACCGATCAGGTCGGTGAGGGCCACGCCCGCCTCCTTGTACGGGACATGCTGAGTCTCGATGCCGGCGAGCAGGTTAAATAGCTCACCCGAGAAATGATTGGAGCTGGCGACGCCCGACGAGCCATAAGTGAGCTGGCCCGGCTTCCCTTTGGCCAATGCGATGAGCTCCTTGACCGACGTCGCAGGCAACGACGGATTTACAACCAGGACGTTGTAGAACGTGTCCAGCAGCGAGATCGGCGCGAAGTCGCGAATGAAGTTATGCGACATCTTCGACATCAGGTGCAGATTCACCCCGTTCGCGGTGGTGCCCATCAGCAGCGTATAGCCGTCGGGCACGGCGCGCGCGGCGAGGTCCGTGCCTATATTGGCCGCGCCGCCCGGCCGGTTTTCGATGACCACCGATTGGCCCCACATATCACTCAGTTTCGCGCCTACGGTCCGCGCTACGGTGTCTACCGCCCCGCCCGCCGCGTACGGCACGATGATTCGCACCGGCTTGATTGGAAAGGTCTGGGCAGCAGCGCCGAATCCAGTAACAGCGCCGATCACTAACGCCAATGCGCGAGCCAACATTTTCGAATCGTCTCCAAAGAGTAACTTACCCGCCGGAATTTACGTAGGAGTTCGGCATCATGTCAAATGAAACGTGCCACGCATTGGGTATGGTCATGCTTGCTACGCGCACTAGGTACGGCGGCTTTGGGTACGCCGGGTGTGCCAAGTGACCCAGCGGCCTACATCAGCATGCCGCTACCCCGCTCCGCGACCATGACCGTCGGCGAATTCGTATTGCCGGAAGTAATCGTCGGCATGATCGACGCATCGATCACGCGCAGCCGCTCGAGGCCGCGCATGCGAAACTTCGTATCCACGACTGCTGATTCGTCATTCTCGCGTCCCATCCTGCATGTCCCGATGGGATGGAAGATCGTCGTGCCGATGCGTCCTGAGGCTTTCAGCAGCTCCTCTTCGGACGGGAATTCCGAACCCGCCGTGTAGGGATAGGAAAATCTATCCCGTTCACCCACCCGACGCGATCCTGTGCGTGACCGGAACTCCTTCCTGAACGCTCCGGGACCCGCCTTACTGCGTTCGCGTAAATGGGTGACAGTCAATTTACGCCTCGAATCTCCCTTCTCCCCTCGGGAGAAGGGCGGGGATGAGGGCTGAGCATTGTCAGGCATTTATTGAATGCTCAGTAGGCGCGGATTTCGGCGTCGCGTTCGCGTTCATCTGGCGCATCGGGCCAGGAGCTTGTCGGACTTGAGATGCGACAAGCTCCTTAGCCAAAACCGGCCGAGCACGAGCTGGCAAGAAACGATATCGAGTGGCCCGAACCGCGAGACACTGTGCATGCCGGCGCCGTTTTGAGATAGTTTGAAGTCGCATTGTGTGAAATCCGCGGCCAGTTTTGCTTTTAGCAGCCTGATCGGACTGGTAAGTCCGACAGGATGCTACACCAGTCGACATGATGACAAATACTGCACCCGATGAACCCGTTCAGGCAAGCGCATCTCGCGCTGCAAGCCGAGAACGAAGAATTCGAAAGGCGCCTCGTCGAGGGCGCGCAGGAGCAGTCTGAGGCGCCGCGTCAGCCGTGAATTTTCAATGAGGTTCACGCCTCGCGCCGCCGGACTGCAGCCCGAACAGCGTACCGCGGTCAATCCGCCGGGTTCTCTTCGGTTTCGCACTGGTCCTGTGTTTTCCATCCGGCGCGCTCGCGCTGGAAGTGGCGCCTGCGGTCAAGCGCATGCCACTCGTCAAGACGACGACCAGCTGGAACGGCAAGCCGATCGCCTGTCCGCAGCGGCAGGCGAGAAAATCACGGAGGCGCGGATCGAAAATCACGGTGGGCGGAGAAACCGGCGGGCACGAGCATCCAGCGTCGTCTTTCGCCGTGGTGCTCGATCGAACGCTGGAAGCTACGCTTAAAGACAGCCAGAAAAAAAGCTTGAGCCCCGGCGAAGCATTGGTCGAGGTCGTTGACACCTTGCACAACGGCCGCAACGTGGACAAACCGCCGGTGAAGCTCATCGCGTTCCATGCCCGCGCAGTCGAAAAGGCGCTGACCTTCAAGCCTGCTCAAGGGATCCGAAGTAGAATGAGGAAGGCAAATTTTGGCCTTCTTGGTGATTAATGCTTTAACACCAGACGAGTCGAGGCACCAGATGTCCGACAGCAGACGAGAATTGAGCGAACCCATCGCCTCGGCAGACCAGGCTGCATCGCGGGGCACCGGTGCAGCGGCGCTGCCGGACAAGACGCTGCCGCGCGCTCTGCGCGGGATGCTGGCGCTCGACGATTTCGAGGCGCCGGCACGCCGCTATATTCCTCGCCCGATCTTCGGCTACGTCTCGGGCGGAGCGGAAACGAACGCTTCCCTGCGCGGGAACCGGGCCGCATTCGATGACCTCGCGTTCGTGCCGCGCGCGCTGGTCAACGTTCGCGCGCGCACGCAGAAGACGGCGCTCTTCGGCCGCACCTACGATGCGCCCTTCGGCCTCGCGCCGATGGGCGGGACCGCGATGGCAGCCTACCAGGGCGATCTCGTGCTCGCCCGCGCCGCAGCGGAAGCCAACATCCCGATGATCCTGAGCGGCGCCTCGCTGACGCCGCTCGAGCGGGTCAGGGAGGAAGGCCCCAGCGCATGGTTCCAGGCCTATCTTCCCGGGGAGACCGGCCCCATCACGGCGCTCGTCGAGCGCGTGGCGCGCGCCGGGTACGACACACTGGTGCTCACCGTCGATGTGCCGGTGATGGCCAACCGCGAGAACAACGTGCGCAGCGGCTACCACACGCCGCTGCGGCCCACCCTGCGTCTCGCTTGGGACGGCATCACGCGTCCGCGCTGGCTCTTCGGCATGTTTGCGCGCACGCTGCTGCTGCACGGCATGCCGCACTTCGAGAACTGGGGTCCCAGGGTCCCCCTCCTCTCGCGCAAGGGCGAGCGCCAGCGCGGGCTGCGCGACCAGCTTTCCTGGTCCCATGTCGAGCTGATGCGGCGCCTGTGGACGGGGCGTCTCGTGTTGAAAGGGATACTCGACAAGAACGACGCGAAAATCGCGCGCGAGAGTGGTGCCGATGGCATCATCGTGTCGAACCACGGCGGACGCCAGCTCGACGGTGCGGTCGCACCGCTGCGCGTGCTGCCCGGGATCGTTTCTCAGGCGGGCGGGATGACCGTAATGATGGACAGCGGCATCCGCCGCGGCACCGACGTGCTCAAGGCGCTGGCCCTGGGCGCGCACTTCGTATTTGTCGGCCGGCCATTCCTCTACGCGGCCGCCATCGCCGGCGAGGCCGGAGTGCGCCACGCCATCAAGTTGCTGCGGGACGAAATCGACCGCGACATGGCGCTGCTCGGCATCACCACGCTCGCCGAGATGCGGCGCGAGCGTCTCATGGACGCGCGCAACTTTAATGGTTTCGGACGCGGGGGCCGCAGCCCTTAACCTGCTCGCTCCGGCATGCCCGGGCACACCGACACCTCGGCCGCCTTGTCAGCCCGCGGCAGCAACAGCGCGATGGTCACGCCGGGCAGCGTCGCAATACCGTTACGGCATCTCGTCTTTGGGCTGGCGCAGCGACCGCACCGGAAACGGCTTGTAGGGGAAACGTGCAAGCGCCGCCTCGTCGATCTCGACGCCGAGGCCGGGACGGGTTGGCAGCGTGATGTAACTCCCCACCGGATTCAGCGGATCGGGACAGACCGCACGGCCGAACTCCTCAAACGAAACGAAGTATTCAAGAATGGTAAAGTTAGGCATGAGCGCGCTGACGTGCGCGCTTGCTGCAAGCCCGATTACCGTCGAATTGTAATTGTGTGGCGAGACGGCCACGAAAAAGGATTCCGCCATCGCCCCGATCTCTTTCAGTTCCAAGATGCCGCCGACGCTGCACACGTCAGGGTTGATGATGTCGACCGCTCCTTTCTCGAACGCGGCGCGAAAACCGGACTTGCTGTAGATCGCCTCGCCGGCGACGACGGGTATGCGAACATGCGAGCGGACCCGTGCCATGCCGTCCAGATCTTCAGTCGGACACACGTCTTCGATCCAGGACGGCGCATATTCTTCGAGCCGTTTGCCCAGGCTCACCGCATGCATCGGCGCAAGTTGCCGGTGGATGTCGATCATTATGTCGACGCCGGGGCCGATGGCTGTCCGCACCGCCTTGACGACCGCGACCGCGTGATCTTCCTGCTCCTTCGGAATGTACGGGCGGGACGGGCTCGGAAGCGGATAGAACTTGAGCGCGGTAAACCCCCGCGCGACAACGGCTTCCGCGGCGCGCGCCATATCGACGGGCTTGCTGATACCGTGGCTCCAGCCGTTGGCATACACACGCAGCTTCTCGCGGCACGGGCCGCCGAGCAGGTTGTAGACCGGCTGGCCGGTGGCCTTGCCGACGATATCCCATAGCGCCTGCTCGATTCCCGACTGCGCTGCCTGCAATTCCTGGGAAGAGCGGTGGCCGCTGAAGTCAACCTGCACCATTCTGATCGCGTGCTTGATGTGAAACGGATTGCGTCCCACCAGGTAGCGGCCCAGTTCCTCGATCTGGGCAATGATGGTGCGATCGCGGTCGGACTGCGTGAACGATTCCCCCCAACCAAAAATACCCTCGTCCGTCTCGACCTTGACGAACACGAGGTTCTTGCGCCAACCCGGATGGACCGGGAAGCATTTAACAGCGGTGATCTTCAAAGTAGCATCTCCTCTTTGTAGGAACGATTTCATCCGGGCAAATCATTTATCCGGCAGCAATGCGGGGCTGCTTCGAATCCGGCGTCACTTCCCGCACGCTCGGACACGAAACCAACGCCATGGCAGTCCCTTGCCGCTAAGGATGCTCGCGACTATATTGTGGGTTCGTCAGTAGAAATCGTGAGCGAGCTTCGGCTCGGGTAGTTTGCCAAGTGCATGATAGAGCGCGATTTCGATCATGCCAAATGTTCGA
>Ga0156176_1023_pt1 | contig 21086 bp, 21 predicted proteins | sample RifCSPlowO2_12_FD_107829 | JGI IMG/M metagenome (GOLD analysis project Ga0156176, IMG submission 107829) | Betaproteobacteria bacterium RIFCSPLOWO2_12_FULL_62_58
ATCGTGGCGGAGGTGCGTTCCGCCCGCGAGCAACTATTCGCCGCCTGCGATTACGATCTGGAGAAACTTGCCGAGCGCCTCCGCCAGAATCAGAAGGTAAGCGGTCGGGCCGTTGTGACTTTTCCAAGGCGGATGCCGGCGAAAGAGGTTTCTGCGTAATAGCCGCCCAACAACCGCTTCAACCGGACGCACAAACAGCGGCACTCCGCTTGCTGTTTTCGCGCCGGTTAAGCGGAACGTTCGGCGTCATGAGTGGTGCACCCCCCGATGCACCGGTGTATCATGTCCACTATGCAGATAGCCACCGGAACAGTCGTAGGCGGAAAAGTCATCGTGGAAGGAGATCCCCTGCCCGAAGGCGCCGTCGTCACCATCCTTGCTCGCGAAGCGGACGAAACTTTTGAAGTTCCGCCTGAGCTTGAGGCGGAGCTCGTGGAATCGATCGCCCAAGCCGAGCGAGGAGAAACGATCTACGCTGAAGAATTGCTTGAACGTCTTCGCCGCATCGCCTGAGCAAAGTGCTCGACGTTGAGGTAACCACTCGCGCCGCAATACAGATCGAGGCGGCAGCAGTTTGGTGGGCGAAGAACAGGCTGGCCGCGCCAGACGCAATCCGAGTCGACTTTCAGGAAGCAACGGCGCTATTGTCCCGGCAACCGGGAGTTGGCGCGAGGTCGAGCACGGCCCGCTATCCCGAGTTGCGGCGTCTGTACCTTTCAAGGGTTCGATACCATATCTACTACCAGGTGACGTCTGAAAAGGGTGTCATTCTCGCGTTCTGGCATGCCCGTCGGGGTAGTGGTCCAGGTCTCTGAGTGCAACGGCACTGCTTTAAGCGATACATGGCGCTGAAGCGACATTCATGAAGATCACCAGACTGGACGTCTATATTCTGCGCGCACCCGACACCGGGCGCCCGCACTGGGTAAGCCACTTCGCCGTTCCCAAGGCGAACGAGATTCTCGTACGCATGCACACCGACGAGGGCGTGCAGGGCATCGGCATCGCGACCAGCTACACGCCGATCGAAGCGGCGATCAAGGCATTCCGCAGCGGCATCGCCGAACTCATCCTCGGCGCGGACCCGCTGGCGCCGGAGCGGTTGTACCAGAAGCTCTTCGCATTGACCTCACAGCGGATCGCATTCGAGAAAGGCTGGTCGCGCGAGGCGATCGTGCGGATTTCCGCGGCGGTGGACATCGCCGCATGGGACATCATCGGCAAAGTGGCGGGGCTGCCGCTCTACCGGCTCTTCGGCGGCTACCGCAGCGAAGTGCCCTGCTATGTCACCTGCGCCTACTACCGCGACGGCAAGGATATGAAGGAACTGCGCGACGAGATCGAGATGCTCAAGGCCCAGGGGCACACCGGCTTCAAGGGCAAAGTGGGCGGCGCCCCGCTGGCGGAGGACATCGAGCGCATGGCGCTGGTGCGCGAGGTGATCGGATATGACCGCGATCTCATGATCGACGTCAACCGCGGCTGGGACCTCGCCACGGCCATCGAAGGCGCGCGCCTGCTCGAGCCGCTGCGTCCGCGCTGGCTCGAGGAGCCGGTGCGCTGGGCCGACGACCGCCGGGAATTGAAGCTGCTCGCGCAGCAGACGCGGATTCCGCTGTCGGCGGGGGAGAGCGAACTGACGAGCTACGGTTGCCGCGCGCTCATCGAGGAGCAGGCGATACAGATCCTCCAGTTCGACTGCACCATGATGGGCGGCTACACCGAGGGCCGGAAGCTGGCGGCGCTGTGCGAGATGAACCACGTGCAGGTCGCGCCGCACCACGACTGTTTCATCCACGCGCATATCGTCGCGGCGAGTCCGGCCGGATGCATCGTCGAGTCCTTTACCGATCCCGAGCGCGACCCGCTGCAGGCCGAACTCTTCGAAGACCCGCCGCGCATCGCCAACGGGCGGCTGACGCTGAAGGAGCAGCCGGGCCTGGGGCTCACGCTGTCCGAGGCGGCACTCAGGAAATTCGGCGAGAAGATTCTCTGAACCCCGCCCCGCGCGCGCCGGTGTCGCATCACAGTTTCATGTCGCGGATGAGCTTGGCCCACTCCACGATCTCGGAACGCACGAACGCACCGAACTCCTCGGGTGTATTGCCGACGGCGACCGCGCCCTCGGCCGCGAGCCGCTTCACGGTGTCAGGATTTTTCAGTACCTTGGCCATCGCCCCGTACACGTGAGCAATGATGGGGCCCGGCACCGCCGCCGGGGAGAACAGCCCGAACCAGCCCGGCTTGTCGTACCCGGGCACACCCGATTCATCGATCGTCGGCAGATGCGGCAAGGCCGGCGATCGTTGCTTGGTGGTCACCGCGAGCCCGCGCATACGGCCCGTTTTCATGTGGGGGATTGCGCCCAGAATGCCAGTAATAATCACCTGCGTTTCGCCGCTTATGAGGCCGATCTGGGCGGGACCGCCGCCTTTGTACGGCACCTGCGTCAGGTTGATCTTGGCCATGTATTTGAACAGCTCGGTGGTCATGTAGATGTTGCTGCCACGCCCGGCGGAGGCGTAATGAATCTCGCCGGGGCGCTTGCGGGCAAGAGCGAGAAGTTCCTTGACGTTCAGCACCGGCAGCGAGGGATGCACGGCCAGGACGAGCGGCGCCTGCGCGAAATTCGTGATGGGTTTGAAGTCCTTCACCGCATCGTAGGGCAGATCCTTGTAGAGGCTCGGGGCGAAGCTGTAGCTCGCCGACGTTAAGAGCAATGTGTAGCCGTCCGGGGCCGCCCGTGCAGCTATCGTGCAGCCGAGCGTGCCGCCGGCGCCGCCGCGATTGTCGATGATCACGCTGGCGCCGAGAGCCGCTTCGAGCTTGTCCTGCAAGGCGCGGGCCAGGATATCCGTGCCGCCTCCCGTGTTGCCAGCTCTCTCTGCCACCTCTGTGGCTTCAGGTTTTCGTTTTCCATCGGTGTTCATCTGCGGCAAATCGGCGTGCAGGCGCTTTACAAACTCTTACACTCTGTTACGTGCGGGACGGCGCGAAATGCGGTCGAATAAGCAAATGGCAATGCCGAGGAGATGACCATGAAAACCCTCTTCAAGTCGTGGATCTTTCGAGCGCTCGCCCTGACGATGGTGGCGTCGGCTGCGTTCGCCCAGGACCGCGGGCCGTTCCAGCGGGAAGAACTCGACCAGATGCTCGCACCGGTGGCGCTGTATCCCGATGCGTTGCTGTCCCAAATCCTGATGGCGTCGACCTATCCACTGGAGGTGGTGCAAGCCTCCCGCTGGTCGCGCACCAATCCCACCCTGAAGGGTCAGAATGCGGTACGCGCGGTCGAGCGCATGGACTGGGACCCCAGCGTCAAGTCGCTCACTGCGTTTCCGCAGATTCTTCACATGATGGACGAAAAACTCGAGTGGACGGAGCGCCTGGGCGAGGCTTTTCTCGCACAGCAGGCCGACGTCATGGACACGGTGCAGGACCTGCGCCGGCGTGCTGAAGCGGCTGGCAACCTCAGCTCCGGCGACCAGATGCAGGTCAGGCGCGAAGGCGAGTTCATCATGATCGAGCCGCCCGCGCCCGAAGTCGTTTACGTGCCGTACTACGACCCGGCCGTCGTCTACGGGCCGTGGTGGTGGCCGGAGTACCCGCCCGTCTACTGGGCGCCGCCGTGGGCATATTACGTTGTTCCCCCGTATCCCTCGCTCTTCCTCTGGGGAAGCGGCATTGGAGTTTCGGCGAACTTCTTCTTCGGCTACCCTGACTGGCGCCGGCGTCACGTCAGCGTGGTCCACCGTCACGTCACCGTGGGGAACCGCCGGACGCCGAGCGTGAATCGCGGCGCCGGTCCCCGTGAGCCGGTAGTCTGGAGGCATAATCCTGACCATCGCCGGGGCGTGCCCTTCCGCCATGCCGAAGCGCGTCAGCGATTCGAGCAGGAGAGGGCTGCCGCCGGCACAACGCGCCGTGGCCCGGACCGGAATGATGTGGCGCCAACGATCCGACGCGCCGACGACATCCGCCCGGCTTATGTCGGCCAGCGGCGGCTGGAAGAGCGCCCGAATCCGGTCCAGCAGCAGCGCGAGTCTGCGGTCGGCCGCGTCACGCTGGACAACGATGGCAATCGCGCGGCGCGCGCGCCCGTCAATCGCAACGACGAGCGGGCGCGGCCTGCCGCCCAGCCCGCAGCGCGCGCTGCCAAGCCCGAGACACGTACTGCGCGGCCGGACACCCGCGGCTCACAAGCGGAAACCCGTAATCCGCAGCCGGACACGCGTGGTGCGCAGTCCGACTCGCGCAACGCCCCGCCCGACAGTCGTGCTGCACCACCCGAGCGTTCCACGCCGCAATCTGGCGACCGGCGCGGGGAGCGCAGGGGCACTCAGCGCCCGCTGGCGCGCAACGACCCGCCGCAGCCGCTGCCGGTAGCGCCCGTGGTGCGTTCGGGGCCGCGCAGCGCACGCTCCGAGCCACGCCCGGACATGCGTCCCATCGCCCCGACGGCGAATTCCCCTGCCGCTCCGCCAAGGCCGCCCGCGTTCGACAACGGGCGCCGCGCGGAGGCGCGTGGTGGCGTCGAGCGCGGGCGTCAGCAGGACGTCGTGCGCGAACGCGCCCCGGCGCCCCGCGCGGCAGCAAATGTTCCGAACCCTGCGCCGCGCACGGAAAACAGCCAGCAGCGCGGCGGCGGCGCGCGAGATCAAGGCGACGGCAATCCGCGCGGGCGATCCGTAAACCGCGACAACAACAGGTCCTGACGTCGCCGGCGCCGCCGCGCGCAACCTTGCACCTTCCGTTACGAGCATCACTCCAGGGTCTTGGGCAGCCCAAGAAACCAGGCAAAGCATTTTCACCTCCACCTCAATTCTCCCCAGCAAACAGACGGGCAGGTCTCGGCACCCGTTTATGCGGCAAGTTGATCAAGCCGGTCACGACTCCCCCTGCGGCAGAGAGCATATGGGAATAGCGTATTTCCGGGAAATTGACGGAGCAGGCGCTGTGCCGCACAATGTATTCATTGTATACAGGAGACCTTATGACAGAACCGGTGACCCTGCGGCTCGACGCCGCCACCCGCAAGCGTCTGGACCGGCTGGCCAAGGCGACCGACCGCACCCGCGCGGCGCTGGCCGCTGAGGCCGTCAGGCAATTCGTCGATCTCAACGAATGGCAGATCGCTGCAATTCAGGAAGGCGTGCGCGAAGCGGACCGCGGCCAATTCATCGACCATGCGCGGCTCAAGGCCAAGTGGGAGAAAAAACTTGCGGCTGCGGTGGACAAGGCTCGCTGAACGCGACCTTGACGACATCGCGGCCTACATCGGACTGGACAGCCCGGCGGCAGCGGCGCGGGTCGTTCTCGAACTGATCGAACAGACCGAAATCCTGCTCACCCGGCACGTTGCCCTTGGCCGGCCCGGCCGCGTGCTTGGAACCCGCGAACTCGTCATCCAGGGTCTGCCCTACGTGATCGCCTATCGCGTGCGGGACAACGACATCGAAATTCTGCGCGTGCTCCACACCTCGCGTCGCTGGCCGGGTGATTTATAACCCGGGTGTGCGATGGCGAACAAGATGGGGGTTCGTGTCGTTCGTCACCGCAAAGTCAAGCACCGACCCTGAACACGAGTTCACCTCTACTCCATCGAGCAAGACGGCCTGTGTGGAAGGGGGCTTGCCCCCGATAATCGCCAGCAAGCTGGCTCCCACAAATATGACTAATCCGGGCTAAGTCTCGTATCACCGGATACTCCCTACTGCACGCGACAACGGCAGCGTTAACACCACGTCAACCCCGATTGTCGTAGCCGGGCAGCACGTGCGCGTCGATTACGCACACGCGGCCCCTGCGAACCGCCTCGATCCCCTGTTCGATCGCTGGCTGCACTTCGGCGGGCTGCGTCACCGGGCCGATGCCCAGCGCGCCCTGCGAGCGCGCCATTCCGGCGATGTCGATGTCGGGGTCGCCGATGCGCTGGCCGATCCAGCGGTTCTCCACCGGCCGGCCGCGGTTGGCGGCCATGCGCCCCTGGTGCCGCTCGTCGTTGTAGAACGAACGGTTGTTGCACACGATCATCAGGCACGGGATCCGGTAGTGCGCGGCGGTCCAGATGGCGGTGTTGCCCATCAGGAAATCGCCGTCGCCGAGCAGCCCGATCGGAACGCGACCACTGCCCATAAGAGCCAAGGCGGCGCCCACCGTATTGCCCGGACCCGAGCCCACGCCGGCGCCGCCGTCGTGGCCGATATAGTCGAGCGGATGGCGGAAGTGCGTGTAAGCGCCGTTCCAGCCGAGCGGAAAGCGCGTGTAGCAGACGTCAATCCCGCGCGCGGTGGCGTTAAGTGCGGCGGCGACGCCGCGCATCGATACCGCATCCGTCGGCGCCGATGGCAACGGCACGGCCGCCACGGGCGGCACGCTGGCGGTGCGGGCCTTGACTGCTTCCACAAGCAGCGGCACCGCGGCGTCGGTCTCGCACATGAGGTAGAGGTCCACCGGCGGCAGCCCGAAGTGATCCGTGCTCCAGCCGCGATGGTTGTGCGCATCGCATGAGACCTGGATCACCTGCGCGGTGACCGGATTCGCGCCGAATGCCTGCCTGAGCGTGCCCGCGAGATCCAGCCAGTCGAGCGAAAGGATGACATCGGCCCCGGCGACCATTTTCTGCGCTTCCGGCGTGAGGGACGCTCCGGGCGGCGCGGCGTGCAGGCGATGGTCGGTCGGAAACACCGCGGCGAGCTTGATGTTGGTGAACACGCGTGCGTTCAGCTTCTCAGCGAGTGCCACGCGCGCCTTCCAGCCCTCCATGCTGCGCGAGCAGCGGCCGGCGAAGATGACGGGATTCTTCGCACCGGAGAGCAGTCTGGCCGCGGCCGCGACCAGCTCGGGCGCTGGCCGCACCGCTTCGGGCGCGACATGACGCGTCACGTCCGGCAGCACCGGCATCGCGCCGATCTTCTCCTCCTGCATCGCGACCTCAAGGTTCACGTACACCGGGCCCCGCGGCGCGGTCTGCGCGATCTGCGCGCCACGCAACACCGCTTCCATCGCCGCCGCCACCGACCCCGGCTGGTTGTCCCACTTGGTGAAGTTGCGGATCAGCCCGCCCTGGTCGACGCTGGTGTGGATCCAGTCGATCCACGGGCGGCGCCGGGTGGCATCCCACGGCCCCGTCGCACCGAAGATCAGTACGGCGGCGCGGTCGCACCAGGCGTTGTAGATCGCCATCGGCGCGCGCAGCAGGCCGATGTTGGCGTGCAGCGCCGCCGCGATCATGCGCTCGGAAGCCTTCCAGTAGCCGTGCGCGATGGCGACCGCGTTCTCCTCGTGGATCGAGAGGATCATCTGCGGCGTGCGGTTGCCGAGGTGATTGACGATGCTGTCGTGCAGCCCCCGGTAGCTCGAGCCCGGCACCAGCGAAATGTAGGGAATGTCGAGCTCGCGCAGCAGACCGGCGATCGGGTCGCTGCCCCAGAACTCCGTGCCTTGCGGCGAGGGCACCGGGGTGTCGTGAACGATAGAGGTCGCGATGCCTTCCTTGGGGCTCATGTCATCTTCCTTTGATGTCGGCGCAGGCCGGGCGCGCCCGGCTTCCGTACGCCCGGCATGCCGGTGTAGAGATTCCAGCCTTGATCAAGTCGCTATATTAAGCGAACGCAAAAGAAATATCCTCGCCTTGACGGGCATGATGCAGGGACATAGCATTCGACCCGAACCGCCCCGCGCAGGAAAACGTGCATTGAAATTGAGCGACGCCCGGGCCAGAAATGCCACCAGCCCGACAACAGGAGACCACCACATGCTGAGCCCCAGGGAACCGAAGCGGCAGTACGTTTACGATTTCCATAACATGAAGAAAGAAGCCACGCTCGGCAAAACGTCGACGGGAGAGGGATCGTCTTTCACCGGGGAGCGGATCTATTGCGGCCTGGTGACCAAAAAGCGCGGCACCGGCTCCAAACCGCACTACCATCCTGACGAGACGTTCAACTACGTGCTGCAGGGAACGCTGAAGGTCAATATGGACGGCCAGGAGTTCCTTGTGCCGAAGGGTTGTCTGCTGCACATTCCGCCCAACGTCGCGCACACCGCCGTCGCCACCGACGACGCGGACGCCGTCTACCTGGTGTGGCGGGATATCGCGGCCGAGAAAGCCGGCAAGCCCACGACGGTGGAGGTTTAGAAAAGCGGTGAACGGTGAACGGTGAACAGATAAAAACCGGGGTTTTGCAGCTCACGCATTACCAGTCACGCTTCACCAGTTAAGATGAGCCGGATCAGTACGGCGCGCGCACCACGATCTTCCCGACCTGCGCGTTGGATTCCATGTAGTCCTTGGCGGCGGGGAGTTCATTGAACGCGAACACCCGATCGATGACGGGCGTGATGCGGCCGTCCGCAAATGCGGGCAGTACGTCGCGCACGAAACCGCGCACCGTTTCGGCGCGCCCTTGCGGACCCAGCCGGCTGTTCGACACCCCGAAGACCACGTAGCGGTTGGCGTGCAACGTGCCGAGATCGATCTCGCTTCTGTACACCCCATCTACATAGCCCACCGTCGCGAGCCTGCCCTGGTAGGCGAGCGCGCGCATGCACTCGGGAAAGAGCGAGCCGCCGACGCAGTTGACAACGAGATTCGCGCCTTTGCCGCCGGTCACTTCCTTTACCCGCTCGCCGAAATCCGCGCCGCGCGTCCTGATGCCGACATCGAGCCCGATCTCCTTGAGCTTCTGAAGCTTCTCCGCCGAACCCGAGGTGCCGATGACGCGCGCGCCGATCACTTTTCCGATCTGGATGCTCGCCACGCCCGCGCCGGAGGAAGCGCCCGTGACCAGCAGCCACTCGCCGCGCTTGAGCTGACCGTAGGGAAAAAGCGCGTCGTAGGCGGCAAGAAAGGTCGCGGAACCGGCCGCCGCCTGCTCCCAGGTAAGGCGGGCCGGGATCGGCATCGCTTCGTGCGCGTCCATCAGCGCGTACTCCGCGAAGCCGCCGCGCGCCCGGCCCATGACGCGGTCGCCCGGTTTGACCGCGGTCATGCCCTCACCCACGGCGTGCACGACGCCCGACGCCTCAGTACCGCCAAGCTTTGACGGGCCGCCGTGCATGACGCTGCCGACGATCAACTCGCCACGGTTAAGCGACGTCGCGTGCACGCGTACGACAAGTTCCCCAGGCTTGGGCTGCGGCACCGGGACGTCGCGAAACTCGAGGATGGTTTTTTCGTTCTCGGTCCTTATCCAGCATGATTTCATGATCCCTCCAGGGTCGGGCGTGCGGACGGCACGGCTCTGCCCGGCAGTGTTGCACAAGATACAAAGTGTTACACCGCAACAGCGGAACCGGGGAAGTCTCACCGCGGTCCGAAGAACTGAGCCCCCGCTGTTTACAGGGTAACCCAATGCTTCATTTACTCCTTGGAGATACACCATGAAAACGTCGATCGTGAGCGCCCTTGTCGCCGCCGGTTTTGCCGTTGCAACGGCTCCACTGACCATGGCCCAGACCGCGAATCCGGCTGCTGATGGGCCCCAGGTTCGCCACCATGCACAACGACATCAGCACGGGCAACACGCGTCCCGTTTACCCGGCGAGCGGATCGAGGCGCGAATCGCTTACCTGAAAACGGCATTGAAGATCACGGATGCCCAGCAGCCGCAGTGGAATGCCTTCGCCGACACGCTTCGCAAACAGGCGCGGGAGATGGATCAGCGGATACAGGCCCAGCGATCGCAAAGGGCGCAGGGGCCGAAACAGGCGAAATCGACGGCCATCGATCGGCTCCAGTTCAGGCAGGAGCGTCTCGCCGCGTCCGCCGCGAGATTGAACGAGACGCTGACGGTCGCGAAACCGCTCTACGCGGCGCTGACGCCCGAGCAGCAACAGGTGGCTGATGAACTCCTGGCGCCCCGCCGCCACGGAATGTTCCATCGCAAGGGAATGCGCAGGGCAGCATAGCGAACGCATCCGTCGCGGGTTTGGGATCATCTCCCGCGACGGGAATCTGCCCGCAGCACCGGCGCCCGGGGAAGGCCGCCGGTGCTGCGGCGACAGCGCACTAGCCGCGCGGCTTCGCGCCGCACTACAATCGCCCTGAGCTCATCGTTCAATGAGAAATCCAGGAGACAATAACAAATGGAACCCACCGTCGGAGTTATCGGGCTCGGCATCATGGGCGGCGCGATGGCCGAAGCCCTGCTCGCCAGCGGTTACCAGGTTGTCGGCTACGACGTGCTGCCGGCAGCGCGCGGCCGGCTGAAAAAGGCCGGCGGCCGAGCGCTCGCTTCGAGCGCCGCGGTCGCAAGGAGCGCAGATATCGTGATAACGTCGCTCGCGACGGTCGCGGCGCTGAATGATGCCAGCGAGAAGATTGCCGGCGCTAAGCGGCCGAGATGCCGGATCGTGATCGAAACGAGCACGCTGCAGCTCGCGGACAAGGAGCGCGCCATGCAGCGCCTGAAGCGCGCCGGAATCGCGACGCTGGATTGCCCGATCAGCGGGACCGCGGTACGGTTGAAGGAAGGCGCGTGGACGATTTTTGCGAGCGGCAGCGAGGCGGCATTCAGGCGCGTGGAGCCGATCCTGAAAGTGTTTACGAGCAAAGTGCCGCACGTCGGCGCATACGGCAACGGCACCAGGATGAAGTACGCCGCCAACCATCTCGTCGCGATCCTTAACGTCGCTACCGCCGAGTCGATCACGCTTGGGCGAAAGATGGGGCTCGACCCGCGGCAACTGCTCGATCTCTTCGGGCCGAGCCCGATCGTCGGGACCGGCGTCTACCGACTGCGCGGGGCCATGATGGCCGCACGCAAGTATGTGCCGCCGACGATGAAAGTCGAAGTGTGGCAGAAGGACATGCAGGTGATCGGCGACATGGCGAAATCCGTGGACTGCCCAACGCCGCTCTTCACCGCCTGCGTGCCGATTTACAGCGCGGCGATGGCGCAGGGTCTCGCGCAGGCGGATACCGCGTCGGTGTGCGAAGTGCTGGACATGATGGCAGGAATCGGCCGGCCACGCGCAAAGCGTTGATAATTTCACGCCGCCGATCGGCCCAGCTGCGGAAAACCCATAACAAAAACCAAGAAATTAGCCGCCGATAAACGCCGATAAACACCAACAAAGGCAATGGATGGGCAATACGCGCAGCTAAGTAATTAGGTTTTTCCGTTCATGGTTCACCGTTCACTCTTCACGCTTTCCACCCCACCCACTCGCACACGCCGCGGCCCATGATCCACTCCTTGTCTCGGGAAGTGAGCCACGGGATCTCTTTGGTGAACATCGATGACGGCGGCACGACGATCACGCGATCGACGCCGGCGGCGTTCATCTCGCGCAGCAGCTCGTCCTTGCCGATCGGCGCGTCGCGGTGCGCTTCCAGCCGCGCCGGCCACGGCCGCTCGGGCGTATTCGCGCCCCAGATGTGAACCTGCGCATCAACGATCAGCATGGTCAGTGAAAGTACATCCCGCCGTTAACCAGGTAGCACTGACCGGTGATGAATCCGGCGTCCTCGCTCGCCAAGTAGACCATGAGCGAGACCACTTCCTCGGGCTTGCCCAGGCGGCGGATCGGCTGCGCGGGACGCAGGGGTCTTGACTCCTGGAATACATCGCGCTCAACGTCTATGGTGCCGGGCCCGATGCAGTTGGCGGTGATCTCGTGCTCGGCGAATTCGCGGGCCACGCCGCGGGTCAAGCCGACGATCCCGAGCTTGGCCATGGCTTTCGATACTCCCGCGCCAAGGAACGGGGCGATGCCGGAGAAATTGATGATGCGGCCCCAGCGCTGCTTGACCATCAACGGCAGCACCGCGCGGCAGATGTTGCGGGGGCCGGTCAGGTTGACCTCCAGATTGCGCAGCCACGCCTCGTCGCTTTCTTCAAGGAAAGCACGCGCCGCGCCGCGATAGACCGCGTTGTTGAGCGCGACGTGCACCGAGCCCAACTCGCCGCGCGTCTTGGTGATGAAGTTCGCAATCGCTGCGTCGTCGGCGACGTCGCAGCGCTCGGCCACCACCTTCGCTCCCAGCGCACGGGCCTCTTCCGCCACCTCCTGCAGCTCCTTCATCTTGGCGCTGGTGCAGATCGCGAGGTTGGCACCTTCGCGCGCAAACGCGAGCGCCGCGAGCCGGCCCATGTTGCGGCTGGCGCCGGTGATCAATACGGTCTTGCCCTCGAGGCCTGTGTCCATCAATTCTTCCTTTTCGCAGAAAAGCGTGAAGCGCGCAACGACAGCGCAAAACGGGAGCGGGTGGCATTATCTGCCACGTTTTCGATTCGGACAAGGGTCGCGAAGAACCCGTCCCATCAGCTTGCGGCCTTTCCTGAACGGGTGGTAGCCTTCATTCGCGCCGATGCGGAACGCTGGGCAAAAGTGATCAAGGATGCCGGCATAAGAGCGGATTGATGGGTGAGGCAGGATTCAGGATTCGGCAAAACCGGCCACCGCTCATCGGTCATTTTTTTCAATACCCCTTATTTTCAATACCCCCTTGAGGGGTACTTGAGGGGTACGATTCATCAGTCACCAGTCAAGGATCAGCAATGAACAAGGTCAAACAGAAACTGGCTGCCGGCAAGGTGGTTACGATGTTCAATCCGGATTTCGCGTCGCCGCGACTCGTTGAGTACATCGCCGGATTCGGCCTCGATGTGTCGTTCATCGACGCCGAACGCATGAGCTACGACTTCGAGCGCATCGAGGAGATGACGCGCGCCGCGCATCTGGCGGGCATCGCCTCGGTGGCGCGGCCGTGGCTTAACGATCCGGGACTGATTACGCGCTATTTCGACTGCGGCATAGACGGCATAATGGCGCCCCACGTCGAGGATGCCGCCGCCGCGCGCAGCATGATCGACATCGTGCGTTATGCGCGGCCCAGGGACCATGCGGAGAAGATCGTCATCATCATGGCCGAGACGCCGGGCGCGATCGAGCGGCTCGACGAAATCGTCGCGGTGCCCGGCATCGACGTGATCAACATCGGCGTGAATGACGTGGCGCTGGCCCTGGGCTTTCCCGGCCAGCCGGAGCATCCCGAGGTCGTCAAGCTCGTCGATCAGGCGATCGCTCGCATCCTCAAAGGCGGCAAGACAGTCGGCCTCAACGTGCTGACCAACTGGGAGGAGCGGATGCCGTCATTCATCGCCAAGGGCGTGCGCTGGCTCAACGTCCATGTGAACACCTTCATCGCGCGCGGCGCACGGCAGTACACCGATCTTCTGAACCGCTGCACCACCTGAGCGCAAATTTGGGGACCAAAACCCTCTCAAAGCAAGGCAAAGGCCGCGAAGCCTCCCTGCCCTATCGAATCACGGAGGATGTGCTGGTAAGCTATGCTCTTTGAGGGAGCAGACTCGTGATCATCCCGTTTGTCGACCGGCCCCGCGTTGGGTATTTCTCGATGGAGATCGCGCTCGCCCCTGAGATCCCAACCTACAGCGGCGGGCTTGGCGTGCTCGCCGGCGACACGCTGCGCTCGGCAGCGGATTTGCGGCTGCCGATCGTGGGCGTCACGCTGGTGAGTCGCAAGGGTTACTTCCGCCAGGAGATTGACGCCGAGGGACGGCAGATCGAGCAACCTGCGACCTGGGACCCGGCGCGTTATGCCGAGCCGCTCGAAGCGAAGATCGTGGTCAGAATCGCCGAGCGCAACGTTTGGGTCGGCGGCTGGCTCTACATCGTTCAGAGCCACCTTGGAGGCCGGGTGCCGGTGATCCTGCTCGACACTGACCTGCCGGAGAACGTCGAGGGCGACCGCGAGATCACACACTATCTCTACGGCGGGGATCGAACCTACCGCCTCAAACAGGAAATTGTTCTCGGCGTTGGGGGGCTACGCATGTTGCTGGCGCTTGGCCTCCAGATCCGCAACTACCACATGAACGAGGGACACTCGGCGCTGCTCGCGATGGAACTCATGCGGCGTTTTCACTTGTTCGACAGGAGGCGGGCCGACGAACCGAGCTACAATCTGCCCGGGGTGCGGGCGCTGTGCAGCTTCACCACTCACACCCCGTTGGAAGCCGGCCACGACCAGTTCGACTGGGCGCTGGCGCGGGAGATCCTCGGCGGCTACATCGACGTCGACGACCTGAAGAAGGTCGCGGGGCAGGACCGGCTCAACCTGACGCGACTCGCGCTCAACTTGAGCGAATACGTGAACGGGGTCGCGCGCAAGCATGCGGAGACCTCGGAGCGCATGTTCCCCGGCTATCGCGTGCGCGCGGTGACCAACGGCGTGCATCCGGGCACCTGGACGGCGCCCGGTTTCGCCGCGCTCTACGACCGGCATCTGCCCGGGTGGTGCAACGAACCGATTCTGCTGGTACGCGTAGACCAGATCGCCGACGACGAGATCTGGGCGGCGCATATGGCGGCGAAAGCGGCGCTGGTCGAACACGTGAAGTCGCGCTGCGGCGTCACGCTCGATCAGGGACTGCCGATCCTGGCGTTCGCACGGCGCATGACCGCTTACAAGCGGCCGGATCTGCTTTTTTCCAGCATCGAGCGGCTGCGCGCGATCGCCCGGCACCATCCATTCCAGCTCGTTCTCGCCGGCAAGGCACACCCCCACGACACGCCGGGCAAGCAGTTGATCGAGGATTTACACCGCCAGATTCGCGCACTCGACGGCGTGGTCCGCGCCGTGTTTATCCCAAACTACGACATGGCGGTCGCGCGCGATCTGATCGCGGGGTCGGACATCTGGCTCAACACCCCGCAACGGCCTCTCGAAGCATCCGGCACGAGCGGAATGAAGGCAAGTTTCAACGGTGTACCGCAGCTCTCCGTGCTCGACGGCTGGTGGATCGAAGGCTGCATCGAGGGCATCACCGGGTGGGCCATCGGCGGCGACGTCGAGGCCGCGAACGCCAGGGACGCGCAAAGCCTGTACGACAAGCTGGACGACGTGGTGCTGCCGCTGTGGCACGGCGAGCGATCGAAGTGGATCGCAGTGATGAAAGGCGCGATCGGCAAGAACGCCTCCTACTTCAACAGCCATCGCATGCTGCGGCACTACGCGATGGAGGCCTACCTGCGCTGACGGCTGCCGCAAGCAGTGTGGCGAGGCAGCCAACGCGCCATGCGCATCTTGCTTTACGCGCTTACCCCGAAACGGCGCATCGCATCGCTGTCAAAAGTTAGGCCCAGCCCGGGCTTCTTCGGCACAGCGAGTTCGCCTTTCTCGGGACGAGGGACCTCTTCGAAAAGCTGCGCCGACCACGGCATGTACTCGACCGTGAGGCCGTTCGGGATGGCGGCGATGAGGTGCACGTGAATTTCGGGCAGCACATGGCTCACCACCGGCACGTTGAAGGCCGCCGCCATGCCGGCGATCTTGAGCCACTGCGTAATGCCGCCCGCGCGCACCAGGTCGATCATCACGATGTCGACCGAGCGCGCTTCCAGCATGTGCCGGAAAGGCACACTCCCGTACAGGTACTCGCCGCCGGCTACCGGAGTATCCAGGGCCGCCGCGACACGGGCGAGCCCGGAGTAGTCGTCGTGGGCCGTGACGTCCTCCAGCCAGTAGAGGTGATATTGCTCGACTCGGCTGCCGATCGAAATCGCCTGGCGCACGTCCCAGCGCTGGTTGATGTCGCACATGAGGTCGATGCTCTCGCCGACGCTCTCCCGGATCACGCGGGTGCGCTCGATTTCGCGCTCGGGCGTGGTGTCGCCGGGAAGCGCCAGCTGCATCTTCATCTGCCTGAAACCTTTCTCGACGAGAAGCGGCGCGGCTTTCGCCACGTGCTCGAGCGGAAACGTGCGCATCAGCGCGCCGCTGGCGTAGGTCGGTACGCGCTCGCGGTGTCCTCCCGCAAGCGTCACCAGCGGCAGGTTGAGCGCCTTGCCCTTGATATCCCACAGGGCGATATCTATCGCCGAAAGCGCCAGCGTAAAAATGCCGCCAGGACCGCAAGTACCAGCGGCCGCCCGCAGCTTGTCCACGATGGCCTCGATGCGCAGGGGATCCTCGCCGATCGTCAACGCCCCGAGCGCATCGACCGCGGTCTTCAGAGCGCCGGTCAGCGCGCCGCCGAAGAATGTAATGCCCAGCCCTTCGATACCGTCGTCGGTGCCGATGCGCAGCGTGACAAAATCCCGCGTAGCTCCAGGAACAGCCGGTCCGCCGGCAAGCGGCTCGTCGACGGGCAACCGCACAATCTGCGAACGAATATGAGATATCTCCATCGAATTCTCTCAATTGTTATTGAATCCGAAACCGCCGGGTAAAAACCGTTTCCTTGGTGCTGATCGGAACACGCGAGAATCAGCGTTGGGGTCATTCGACGTGTATCCCGGCGTCGGTAATGATCTTTCGATATTTTTCGACTTCGCGCTTGACGATGGCGGCGAATTCTTCCGGTGTATTGCCGATGACCGTAAACCCAAGCTGCGCAAAACGCTCTTTTACGTCCGGGGCGTTGAGTGCCCGCACGGCGGCCTTGTGCACGGTGCGTATCACCCGCTGCGGCGTCCCGGCGGGTGCGAACAGGCCATGCCAGATCTGAAAATCGTAGCCCTGCACACCCAACTCCGCGATCGTCGGTACGTTTGAAAGAACCGGCGATCGCTGGGCGCTCGTCACGCCAAAAGCTTTCAGTCTGCCCGCGTTGATGTGCGACGCACTGGCCAGCGGGGTGATTATGGTTACCTCCACCTCTCCGGACAGGACGGCAAGCTCCGTGGGCGAGCTTCCCTTGTAGCGCACGTTGGTCAACCGGGTCTGCGTCAGCGCCATCAGGGCCTCGCCGGCGATCTCCCCGGTCGCCCCCGCCACACCCATGTTGAGCTTCCCGGGTTGTTTCTTCGCCAGCGCGATGAAATCCGGGAGCGAGCTCGCCGGCACCTTCGGGTTTGCGACCAGCACCATGCCGCTCGTCACCATCTGCGTGATGGGCACGAAATCCCGCAGCGGACTGTAGGGAAGATTCCGGTAGAGGCTCGCGTTAATCGCCTGAGTGCCGCTGTTGCCGACCGCCAGCGTGTAGCCATCCGGATTGGCCCGGGCCGCGATCTCGGTCCCCGCGACGCCGTTGGGGCTGGGCCGGTTATCCACGATCAGCATCTGACCGAGCGCTTCGCTCATCTTGGGCGCGATCAGACGCATCGCGGTGTCGGAGGGCCCCCCCGGCGCCACCGGCACGATGACGCGCATCGGCCTGGTGCTGCCGCCCTGGGCGAAGGCCATCGCAGAGAACAACGCGAGGCCCACCGACACTGAAGCAATTCGCAACAGTTTGTTCATGTTCCAACTCCCCCGTAACCAGTTGGCTGGAAAATCAGTCGATCCGCAGGCCGGCGGATTTGACGACCTTGGCCCACAGCGCGAGTTCCGCCTTGACGTGCTTCGCCAGGCCGTCCGGTGAGCTGCCGACGATTTCCGCGCCTTCTTTGTCGAAGCGCTCGGCAACGCCTGGATCGCGCAGCGCCCGCGTGATGGCGTCGTTGAGCGTCCTGATCAGCGGCGCCGGCGTAGCCGCCGGCGCATACACGCCGAACCATGCGCCGAACTCATAGCCCGGCACGCCCTGCTCCGCGATGCTCGGCAGTTGCGGCATGACCTTGGAACGCCTGGCGCTGGTGATGCCGAGCGCGCGCATCCTGCCGTTTGCGACGTGGCCGGTCACCGCCACCAGCGAGAGGAAACTCACGCCCGCCTCGCCGTTCAATATCGCAATCAGCGCCGGCCCGCCGCCGCCGTAGGGCACGTGCACGATGTTGGTGCCTGTAAGATTCTTGAAAAGCTCCGCTGCGACGTGGAGATTGCTGCCGTTGCCGGCCGAGGAGTAATTGAGCTTGCCCGGTTGCGCCTTCGCGAGCGCGATCAGTTCCTTCACCGATTTCGCGGGCACCGAGGGGTGAACCACGAGGACAAACGGCGAGGAGCCCAGCAGCGAGACCGGCGCAAAATCGCGCTCGGTGTCGAACGGCATCTTCGGATACAGCGACGGATTTACCACGAACGGCAGGGTGTTGATGAGCAGCGTGTAGCCGTCAGCGGGCGAGCGCGCGACGAGCTCGCTGCCGACGATGGTGTTCGCGCCCGGACGGTAATCGATGATGACGTTCTGTCCCATGAGTTCGCCCCACTTCGGGCTGACGATGCGCGCCATGACATCGAGACTCCCGCCCGGCGGCACCGGCACGACCACGCGCACGGGGCGAGCCGGGAACTCCTTCGTCTGGGCCCACGCGGTCGCGCCGCCCGCGGCGCAGACGAGTGCGATCAGATAACTCAGAATTCGTGTCCTCATTCCAGCTTCCGTGCGCGGAGCAATTCCGATCCCGGCCTTCACTTTAGCGTCAACACGTAGCTTGCGATCTGGGCGCGCGTGGCGACCCAGATCTCGGGCGTGTTGGCGGCGATCTCCATGATACGCTCGTAGTAGTGCGCGCCGTGAGGCCGGCCGAAGATGTGGGCGTGCACCGTGGCATCGACGATCACCGGCCCGCGTTCGCGCTTCGTGATCCGGTCGAGGTGTTCTTCGAAGGTCTCCAGCATCGCCCGCGGCGGGTTGCCGTACTTCATCGACGGCATGTCGTTGACATCGGTCGACAGCGGCAGCGCGACGATGCGCGACTCGCCGAATGACTGGATGTAGGGAAGATCATCGTCGAATACATCGCCGTACCAGAGATAATCGGCTTCTGCGAGCAGGCGCGCCGTGTTGAGGCTGGGCGTGCCACGCGGGCTGATCCAGCCGCGCACGCGCGAGCGCGACGCGTGCGCGAGCAGATCGGTGCAGCGCTCGATATTGAGACGCTCCTCTTCCACCGTCATCATCACCGGCATCACGTTCATCGCATACGAGTGCGACACCACCTCGTGGCCGCCGTCGCCGACCGCCCGCACCGCTTCGGGCGAACGCTCGGCGAGGATCGCATTGATCATGACGCTTGCCCTGACCTCGTGGCGCGCGAACGATTCCAGCAGCCGATAGATGCCGCGCTTCGCGCCGTACGCCGCCCACGAGATCGCCATGCTGTCGACGATCCCGGGTACCGCAGGCAGCGGATTGCCCATCGGGCTGATGCCGGGCGCCTTGCCGTCCGACCAAGCCTCGAGCGCGACGTTGAAAACGACGGCGATTCGCTTGCCGCCCGGCCACAGCCAGTCCACTTGCTCCATTGCTCCCCTTCCCGGTTACTGTGTGGCGGGCAGGCCACGCCGGTTACGGCTTGAGCGCATACACTTCGTCAAACCGCTGCTCCAATTCGGCGTGGGTGCCGCGAATCTGGTCCACCACTTCTTTCGCCCAGTCGAAATACTGCCGCTTGCGCTCCAGCGCCCAGCCTGCCGGCGGGTGCGCGGCGATATCGCGCACGTTGCAGATCTTGTCAGCGAGCTTCACGAGCTTCGCCTTGTCGCTGGAGCGTGCCGCGCGCGCGACCTGCAGCCGTTTTCGAACTTCCTTCCTGATCCACTTCGTGTCGGTGACTTCCAGCACGACGTCGGCGATTTCCTCGCCGAAATCGCCGCGCAGCTCCTGCCACGAGGTTTCGGTATCCTCCAGAGTGTCGTGCAGAAGCGCCGCCGCGATGACCTGCGCATCCCTCACGCCGCCCTCCTGCCACAGGACCTTTGCCAGCGCGATCGGATGGTTGATGTAGGGCGACGCGTCCTTGTCCTTGCGCCGCTGGTCGCGGTGTTTGTGCGCCGCGAACGCAACGGCCCTCAGGATCAGATCAGCCGCATCAGCTGCCGCTTGAGGAATGGTCTTCGCGTCCAAGGTGTTCGTCTCTGCATCTTGCCACATGCCCAAACTTAAACCCTGTTCCGATGATTGTCGAGCCTCAGCGAACGTGATGCTGTCACCTACACCTGGCAGGGTGCGTTACACGCACCAACGCCCGGTGCGCACGGCGCACCCTACGTTCTCAATCGAGTTTCGCGCCCGAGCGCTTGATGACATCGGCCCATTTCGAGACTTCTTTCTTGACGTGTTCGGCGAATTGCTCCGGCGTGCCGCCCACCAACTCGTAGCCGAGCGCGGTGAGTTTCTCCCCAACGGCCGGCGACGCGAGCGCCTTGTTGATCTCCGCATTGAGTCGGGTAACGATGGCCTTGGGCGTCTTCGCCGGCGCGATCACGCCGGCCCACGCGACAACCTCGAAGCCCGGAACGCCGGCCTCGGAGACCGTCGGCAACTCGGGAAAGGCCACCGAGCGCTTGACGCTGGTGACGGCCAGTCCCCGGAGCCTGCCCGCTTTCACGTGCGGCTCGATCGACGCAACACTGTTGAACATCAGGTGCACCCGTCCCGCGGTCAGATCCGTCATCGCGAGCTGGACTGCCTTGAACGGCACGTGCACCATCTGCGTGCCGGTCATGAGCTTGAACAGTTCGCCGCCAAGGTGGAACGTGCTACCGCTGCCACTGGATGCAAAAAGCAGAGCACCGGGGTTTTTCTTCGCGTGATCGATCAGTTCACGCACTGACTTCACGGGAAGCGAGAGCGTGACCGCCAGCAGGTTGGGCGTAAAGTAAAACTGCACGACCGGTTGAAAGTCCTTGTCCGGATCGTAGGGGATCTTGGGCAGGAGGCTGCGCATGGTCGCCAGTGCGGGCGTGAGTCCCTGGCCGATCGTGTAGCCGTCGGGCGCGGCTCTGGCAATCAGCTCCGTGCCAATGATCCCGCTGGCCCCGACTCGATTGTCCACCACCACTTGCTGTCCCATTTGCCTGCTGAGTTCCGCGGTAAGGGTGCGTGCAGTAATGTCGGGCGAGCCGCCGGGTGCGGAAGGCACGATGTACCGTATAGGCCGCTCCGGATACGCTGCGGCTACGTCGAATGTCGCGGTCGAGATACTCCAGAAAATCAGGAGCAGACCAACTGTGCGCATCGAAGCGAGGCGTCGCCGCCGCGCAACCGGACCCCGAGCGCATGCGCGCGACGCGCGTATGGAAAGACGTGCAAAGGAAACCAATCCGCGAGCGTCCATGCTCCCCCTTTTCCGTTGAAGGGCTCGTCGAAACGAGCCACGGAAATCCGGATCGTGGGCGCGTGTCGCAGGTCTTAGCGCGACAGCGGAGCCGTCGACACGCCCGCGGTCCACATGAATCGCATGAATACTAGGACAACGAATGAGCCATGTCGAGTGAGAACGGGCGA
>Ga0156176_1141_pt1 | contig 19975 bp, 16 predicted proteins | sample RifCSPlowO2_12_FD_107829 | JGI IMG/M metagenome (GOLD analysis project Ga0156176, IMG submission 107829) | Betaproteobacteria bacterium RIFCSPLOWO2_12_FULL_62_58
CGCGCCGATGCATGTAATCGCGCTGATCGATGACGCAACGGTCATTCGCCGAATTCTCGAACATCTGGGTCTTTGGGCGCCGCGGCACGCGCGACAGACCCAGCGCGCGCCACCTGCGGCCGGAAAGGGCATCGACGGACTAAAACCGCCGCGGCAGGAATGGACCTACCATCCCGTCCCAGACATCGCCTGAGTGGCTGAACGAAGACAACGCACCGGATCAACCAGGGCGCGGGACAGAACTTGTCTTGCTGCCGCGGTTGGAATTGATCGCACAGCAATTTACCACTAAACTGGCTCCGATCGCCCCCGCCGGGGGTGCGTAGCGGAGCGAAATTCAATTTACCACTAAACTGGCTCCGATCGCCCCCGCCGGGGGTGCGTAGCGGAGCGAAATTAACATAATGCGCGTTGTGCGCAGTTTGGGCGGGTTCAAGCACCGGATTACCTCACCCCGGCGCGCCCTTCAGACTTGACGGCCGGATTGATTTGCTTATCCACAGCGATCTTCGTTCGATGCGGATCTGACAACAGTTACAGGGAGGAGGCTATGACTGAGACCTACGTCCGCGCCGGCAAAATCAACTGGACGGCCAAGGGCTCAGGCGTGAGGGTGCAGGAGCGCACACTTGCACCCGGCCAAGAGATTCCGTGGCACTCCGGACGAATCCGCATGAAGCAGCGACTGGTTCGAATTGCATCTTTCTTGTTACTGGGCCTGGGATGCGGACTGCTTGGCGCGCAGGACTATCCGAACCGCCCGATTTCCATCATCGTGCCAGTCGCACCGGGCGGCACGATTGACATCAATGCGCGTCCGCTGGCGCAGGCACTCACCAGGATCTTCGGTCAGTCGGTGGTGGTGGTCAATCGGCCCGGGGCCGGCGGCGCAATCGGCACCGCGTTCGTCGCGAACTCGAAGCCGGATGGCTATACCGTAATCATGCCGCGGCCCACCATCGCCGCAAACCCGGTGGCCGACGAGCTATTCGGACGCAAGCCCTCGTACACGATGGACCAGTTTACGTCGATCGCGCTGCTTTCCGCCGATCCGAATATGCTGGGGACTCGTATCGACGGCCCGTGGAAAAGCATACGAGAACTCGTCACGGATGCGCGTCAGAATCCCGGCCGCATCAACTATGGGACGTCAGGCAATTACGGGTCGTCACACTTCATAACGGAAATCTTCGCCAATGCCGCCGGAATCAAGCTCAATCATGTCGCCTACAGCGGGGGCGGGCCGGCGCTGACCGCCATGCTCGGCGGCGAAGTTGCATTGACACCGGTTACGCCTTCCCAGGCCGTGCCACACGTGCAATCGGGAAAGCTCAGAGTTCTCGCAAGTGGTGGCGCAAAACGCACACCCGTCCTACCCGACGTTCCGACGTTTCGCGAACTTGGCTACGACTTCGAATATCACCTGTGGGTCGGCATGTTGGCGCCCGCCAGTACCCCACCTGCCATACTGAAAGTTCTGCGCGATGCAGTCCGGCAGGCGGCGCAGTCGCCCGAGCTCGTGCAATCACTTGCGAAAATGAAAGTCGAAGTCTCTTACCTCGACGCACCCGAATTCGAGAAGTTCTGGCGGGAAGACGCACGGCGCGTCGCCGACGTCGTCAAGCGGCTCGGTCGCATCGAGTAATTCAGGTAGACAGCGCCGCGCTGTCGATCAGTATTGATCGAACATGCGCTGGGTCTCTTGCGGATCGGAGGTCCGGGTCAAGGCGAGCGACAGGAGCACCGCTGCTTTCTGTGCGGACAGGTTGTCGGCTGCCACCATGCCCGGCTCCTGATAAGCGCTATCGCAAATAACGCGTCCTTCGCCCACTCTCGCACTGCGCACGACCACCGCGCGGCCCTCGGCGGCAATCGCCGCGCACTCCGTGTTGAGGTTGCCCGCAGCGCCTGCGCCCACGCCGGCGATGACCAGGCCTCGCGCGCCGAGCTGCACCGCCGCTTCCGCCAAGCCGGGCTGAGTCCCGGAGTAGACGTAGAGAATTTCCACGCGCGGAAGACGCTCGATCTTGTCGAGGCGGAACTCGCTTTCGGCGGTGTGCCGCCGTGTCGGCGCGCGATAGTAAACGATGCTGTCGGCGTCCGCGTAGCCCAGCACCCCGACATCATGGCTGCGGAACGTCTGCACGTGGTACGTGTTGGTCTTCGTGACATCCCGTGCGGAATTGATCTCGCCATTGGTCGCCACGACCACGCCTTTGCCGTGACTGTCGGGGGAAGCCGCAACACGAATTGCATTGAATAGATTGAGGGGCGCGTCGCTGCTGAGCGCGGTGAAAGGCCGCTGCGCACCGGTCACCACGATCGGCTTGGTGGTACGCACCGTCAGTGTCAGAAAATAGGCGGTCTCCTCCAAAGTATTCGTGCCCTGCACGAATACGAGACCGTCCACTTCATTGGATTGTACGGGGGGTCATGGGGTCAGGTCTAGTATCGTAGCATTCCATGATATATTCCTCGATGGCTAGGCTACCGCCGATCGAATTCAGCCGTACGCTCTATCGCATCACTGCGCGTGCTAATCGTCGCGGGGCGTTACCGCCAGGGGTAGCTCGCCAAGTATTTTACGGTTCACTTCACGGCCGTGGGGCGTGATCGTGCGTGGCGGCAGAAAAATCATAAAGCATAGAAAAGCGGGTAGGCTGTATGCGGCACCGCTCATGCTACGATGATAGACCTGACTCCCTTTCCAGCTTTCCAGACCTGACCCCCTTTCCCTTTCTATTGACCCCCTTTCCTCTATGACCCCCTTTCCTCTAGACCTGACCCCCTTTCCTTCTTTCTCTCTTCGTTCCCGCTTTTGATTTTCACACCTCACCGATTTCCTCCAACTCGGCATGCACCTCAAGCCAACGGTGCTCGGCCTCGTCGATCAGCCGCGTCAGCTCCTGCTGGCGCAGTACCAGGCCCTTGAGCTGGTCGATGTCAGGACTTGTATAGAACACCGGGTCTGCAAGCTGCTCGTCGAGTTCCCGTTTCTCCGCCTGCCACTCGGCAAGCCGGCGCTCGAGCTGTCCCGCTTCCCTGACCAGCGGCTGCCGGCGGGAAGACTTGTCCTGCCGCGCCTGATCCGCCGTCCCGCGCGCTTCCCGGCGCGATACCTTCTGCGCCGTCTGGCTGCTATCGGCGCCCGCCGCCTGTGCGCCGCGCCGCGCCGCCACCCACGCCAGATAATCGTCGAGGTCGCCGTCGAATTCCCCGGCGCGCCCGTCCGCCACCAGCAGGAAAGCGTCGCACACCGTTCGCAACAGTGCGCGGTCGTGCGACACCAGCACCATGCTGCCCTCGTACTCGGCGAGCGCCTTGGTCAGCGCATGACGCATGTCGAGATCGAGATGGTTGGTCGGCTCGTCGAGCAGCAGCAGATTGGGACGCCGCCGCACCAGCAGCGCCAGCGCCAGGCGCGACTTCTCGCCGCCGGAAAAGGGCGCGGTGGGCGTATCGGCCATCCTGCCGCGAAAGTCGAAGCCGCCGAGATAGTCGCGCAGCACCTGCTCCCTGGTTCGCGGCTCCTGGTGCATCAGATGCCACAGCGGCGATTCGTCCGGCCGCAATTGCTCGAGCTGATGCTGGGCGAAGTAGCCGACGGCGAGCCCCTTGCCCTCGAAGCGCTGCCCGGAAAGCGGCGCCAGTTCGCCCGAGAGCAGCTTGATCAGCGTCGACTTGCCCGCGCCGTTGGGACCCAGCAGTCCCAGGCGCGCGCCGGGGCGCAGCGTGAGTCTGATGCCCTCCAGCACGGTGCGCTCCGGATAACCCGCCGCCACCTCTTCCAGCGTGAGCAAGGGATCGGGCGCGCGCGCCGGCTCCGGAAACTCGAAATCGAACGGCGCGTCGACGTGGGCGGCGGCGATGCGCTCCATGCGGTCGAGCGCCTTCAGGCGGCTCTGCGCCTGGCGCGCCTTGGTGGCCTTGGCGCGGAAGCGCCGGATGTAGTTTTCCAGGTGCGCGATTTCGCGCTGCTGTTTCTCGTACATCGCCTGCTGCCCGGCGAGCTGCGCGGCGCGCTGGGTTTCGAACGCCGAATAATTGCCGGTGTAGAGCGTGAGACGCTGCGCGTAGATGTGCGCGATGTGCGTCACGCAGCCGTCGAGGAAATCGCGGTCGTGCGACACCAGCACGAGCGTGCCGCGGTAGCCGGCGAGCCATTTCTCCAGCCACACCACCGCTTCGAGATCGAGATGGTTGGTCGGCTCGTCGAGCAGCATGAGGTCCGAGCGGCTGATCAGCGCCCGCGCGAGATTCAGGCGCATGCGCCAGCCGCCGGAGAACGCGGCGACCGGCCGCATGAATTCCGCGTCCTCGAAGCCCAGTCCCGACAGCAGCGCCGACGCGCGGGCGTTGGCGCCGTAGCCGTCGATCTCGTGCAGGCGCGCGTGCAGCTCGCCCACGCGGTGCCCGTCGTGGTCGGCCTCTGTTGAATTTTCGATCGCTGCCAGTTCGCGCTCGATCTCCCGCAGATCGGCGTCGCCGTCCAGCACGTATTCAATTGCCGGCACATCGAGCGCCGGCGTCTCCTGCGCCACCGAGGCAATGCGCCATCCGGCGGGCACCTCGCAATCGCCACGGTCGGCGTGCAGCTCGCCGCGCAGCAGCGCGAACAGGCTCGATTTGCCGCTGCCGTTGGCGCCCACGAGCCCCACCCGCCAGCCGGCATGGATCTGCAGGGAGGCATCTTCGATCAGGCGGCGCGCGCCGCGGGCGAGCGTGAAGTTGCGAAACTGAATCACGAAAAAGCGAGCATCACGTTGATCCTGGGGCCGCCATGATAGCGTTCATGCTTAGGAGTTTATCGGACTTAGCGCCGACAAACTCCTAATGCAAAACCGGCGCCAAGAAAAAATTGCAAAAGAGAATGACGGATATGCGAATTCACCCCAGCATTTCTTCATATTCGGCCGCTTCGAGTGGGTTTTCTCCGAATTGTCGGCCGGTTTTGCTGTTAGCAGCCTGTACGGACTGTTAAGTCCGACAGGCTGCTAGGGTCGACCAGCGCTGTGTGCTTGAAGTTGCCAATGACGCGTCCCGCGACCCGCTTCCGCCTGGACCACGAGCCGCGGTCTTCTTGTCGGTTCATTGTGGTTGGTGCACTATTGCCCTCGCATGTAAAATCACTGACAGGAGGAGCCAAATGACGACCAAAGCGCAGTGGTTCGCGAGCGTTGTTGCCTGCGTGGTGGGTCTGTGGGGTGCGTGGGCGGCGACGGCTTTCGCCCAGGCGAACTATCCGAACCGCCCGATCCGCGTGATCGTGCCCTTCTCCCCGGGCGGCGGCAGCGACGTCACCGCGCGTTTTATAGGCACGCGGCTCTCCGACCGTCTCGGGCAACCGGTGGTGGTCGACAACCGGCCGGCCGCATCCGGCATCGTGGGAACGGACATCGTCGCCAAGGCCACGCCCGACGGCTACACGCTGCTGCTGGTGTTCTCCACCCATGCGCAGAGCGCGCAGCTCTTCAGCAAGCTTCCCTACGACCCGATCAAGGACTTCGCGCCGATTACCGAGGTGATCTCGACGCCGGTCGGGATGATGCTCACCCCATCGGTGCCGGCGAAGACGGTGAAGGAGTTCATCGCCTACGCCAAGGCCAATCCGGGCAAGCTCAACTACGGCTCGTCCGGACCGGGCAGCTCCCCGCACCTCGCGACCGAGCTCTTCATGTCGATGGCCGGGATCCAGATGACGCACGTACCGTACAAAGGCGTTGCCCCGATCATCACGGGGCAGCTTAGCGGCGAGGTCCAGTTTTCATTCGCCAACATGTTCTCGACCATGGGCCACTGGAAAGCCGGACGGCTGCGGCTCGTCGCGCACTCGGGATTGAAGCGCATGGAGGCCATCCCCGACGTGCCCACCGTCGCCGAATCCGGCGTGGCCGGCTATGACGCGCTGATCTGGTACGGCTACACGGCCGCCGCCAAGACGCCGCGGGCCATCATCCAGAAGCTCTACAAGGAGATCGCCGCGATTGTGAACATGCCCGAGGTGCGGAAAACCTTCATCGAGCAGGTGACCGATCCCGTCGCCAACACACCGGAAGAATTCGCGAAGGTCATCCAGGCCGACGCGGAAAAGTGGGGAGCGATCGGCAAGCGTCTCGGCGTCCGGCTGGACTGAACACGTCACGGAGCCGAGCACAGGCTGTTACGAGTTGGTCTGCAGTTCCGCGGCCACGCTGCGTAATTGCGTCAAGGCATCCTCGAGGTCTTCGATGATCTCCTGCGCCAGAACGTCAGGGTCAGGCAGGTTCTCGGAATCCTCAAGGCTCTTGTCCTTGAGCCAGAAAATGTCGAGATTGAGCTTGTCGCGCTTCGCAAGGTCGTCATAATCGAAGCAGCGCCACCGGCCTTCCTCGCCAATCCCCTCCCCCTGGTCAGGGGCAGGGTTAGGGAAAACCGTCGTGTGGTCGCGCCCACCGAAGCCAATTCCCTCCCCCTGGTCAGGGGGAGGGTTAGGGTGGGGGTCGCCTTTCGCGAACCAGGTCGGCTCGCGCTCGTGGCGATTCGCCGGGTTGTAGCACGCGACGAATTCGTCGAGATCGGCGCGCTTGAGCGGATTGGTCTTCAACGTGAAATGCATGTTGGTGCGCAGATCGTAGACCCACAGCTTTTTCGTCCACGCCGCTTCCTGCGCCGGTTTCGCGTCAAAGAAAAGCACGTTCGCCTTCACGCCTTGCGCGTAGAAAATCCCGGTCGGCAGCCGCAGCAGCGTGTGCACGTCGAATTGCTTCAGTAAATTGCGCCGCACCATCTCCCCCGCTCCACCCTCGAACAACACGTTGTCCGGCACCACCACCGCCGCGCGGCCGTTGATCTTGAGCAGCGTCTTGATGTGCTGCAGGAAGTTGAGCTGCTTGTTCTTGGTGGTGGTCCAGAAATCCTGCCGCTCGTAAGCGTGTTCTTCCTTCTCCAGATCGCCTTCCTCGTTGACGATGGCGATGCTGCTCTTCTTGCCGAACGGCGGATTGGTGAGCACCATGCTGAAGCGCTCGCCCGGATCGCTTGCGAGACTGTCCAGCCCGGAATGCACCGGACACGGATCGGCGTCGATGCCGTGCAAATAGAGATTCATGATGCACAGCCGCCCGATGTTGGCCACCAACTCCCAGCCGTGCACGAAGCTCTGCCGCAAATGCTTCTTCCGGTCGGGATCGAGATCGGCGCCGTGATGGCGTGCGACGTAGTCGTAGGCAGCGAGCAGAAATCCGCCGGTGCCGCACGCCGGGTCGCAGACCGTATCGTCCGGCCTGGGCTGCATCACATCGACGATCGCCCTGATCAATTCGCGCGGCGTGAAGTACTGGCCGGCGCCTTTGGGTGATTCCGCAGCGCTTTTCGCGAGCAGTCCCTCGTAAATGTCGCCTTTGACGTCGGCCTGCATCGACGTCCACTGCTCGGTATCGATGAGGTCGACGATCAGGCGCTTGAGCGTTGCGGGATTCTGGATGTCGGGCCGCGCCTTCTTGAAGATTTCGCCGAGCATGCCGGGTTTCTTGCCGAGTTCCTCCAGAACATGCCGGTAGTGCACTTCCAGGTCGTCGCCGTCCTTCGCCAGCAGGCTCGGCCATCCGAGCTCGGGCGGCACGATCGGCGGGCGGTTGTAAGGCGGCCTGGTTTGCTCGTCGGCCATCTTGAGAAAGAGCAGAAACGTGATCTGCTCGGTGTAGGCCATGTACGACAGCCCGTCGTCGCGCAGCACGTGCGCGAAGTTCCAGGCCTTGTTGACGATTTGCTGGGTGGCGTTGCTCATGGTTCAGCGCATTGTGGAACAGGGCAAGATTCTATTCCACAATCAGGCCAGCGATTCCATTATCTGCGCGGCCTCCGGATAATCGTCCGCGAGATATTTGAGCGCCCGTTTTGCACCGAGCTTCAAGCGCGCGCGCAGCGTCTTGTCCATGCCGACAATCGCTTCGTTTAACAGAAAGTCCTGCTCCCGAGTCAATGCAGCGGCAAGCACGGCAGCCTGAAAGACATCTTTTTCGCGTTTCGGATTATCCGCGCCGGTGCGGAGCGAAAAGAGCGCCAGCTTGTGCAAACAAAACCAGCCGGGGTGCGGCACGGTAATCGGCACGATACGGTCGCGCCCGATCAGCACAGACTGGATTGTCGCTTTGAGCAGATACTCGAGATACGGCAGGCCCATCGCATGCGCGCCCAACTCCGGAAGGGGCACCGCCTTATAGGGCGCCGTCCTGGTGGGCACCAGCAAATCGACCCTCAGTTTACGTCCCCGCACCTTGTACGAGGTCGAGGGCGCGCCGCGTTTCAACGTCGGCACTTCGTGAAACGGCAAGCCGGTCTGCTTGAGCAAATTGAGTAAGCCGCCTTCGGGTAACGCCGCGACTTCGATGCGGCCCGCGCGGGCGACGTCCACGTCCTCGGTCATCGGGAAAGGCGAGGCGGAAACGCCAAGCTCGTTGAGAATGACGCCAAAAGCATGGGTCCCGATCAGCACGCCGCCGCCACCGAAGATACCGGCATTGAACAGCGACGCCACGGTGACGAGCGTAGAGTTATCCGCACTGTAGAACCCGATCTTGCGCAACTGCTGGCTGTATTGCGCGATCGTCGCCTGATCCTTGATCTCCTCTCGCGCCTGCTCGAGCTTTGACGCGGTGGCTTCGTCAGACAGTGCACCGAGATATTCCGTGATCCGCTTGCCGGCCGCGTCATAGCGATAGCGGTAGGCGAACCGCTGGCCGCTGCGCTCCTCCACCCGAACGGTACCGGCGGTACGGAGCGGCACTGCCTGCTGTGCGGCCGCCAGTTCCTTCGCCTGCGCGTAGGCCGTGCGGAGCGAAATGTCGAAAATCTTCAGCTTCAACAAAGAGTTGTGTCTTTTGTGGAATAAGATTAGATGTTATTCCACAATGTAGCCCAACCGAACGCCCCGCGCAAGTACCGGGCGCTCAACTCACGCGGGAGCCTGCCGGCGTTTCTGCACGCGCGGCGGGTTCTGCGCCGCGCGCGCCGCGTGATATAATATTGATATCTCACTCGAAGGAGCACGCCCGTGGGCGCCAAGCATAGTGTATCCAAACGCAAGCGACCCGCCGGCTCGGGGATCCTGCTGCGCTACCGGGAAACCGACACGGCGTATGGCGTCAGCCGCAGGACCGCGACCCGGCTCGCCAAGGTGCTGGGCCTGTCCGAAACGCAAGTCATCCACGTCGCGCTCGCGCAGTTCGCCCGGCAGAACCTGCCGCGCTACGAGCCGGACGGCGGACCGCTCACCGCCGAACAGAAGGACGCGATCCGCAAGCTGCAACCGTCCGGGCGGATGACCGTCAAAGAAAGCCTGTTCTGATGGCGGCGCCGGGGCCGCGCTGGTTCCCCGCCCCGCGCGCCGGCGACATCGTGTGGTGCCGATTTCCGCAGCGCGGAGTGGCCGGCGCCGGCCCCAAGCCGCGTCCCGCGCTGGTTGTGCGGGCAGGCGAGAGCGGTGGCCGCCCGGTTGCTGAAGTCGCGTACGGCACGAGCCAGAAAGTTGATTTGCTTTACGCCGGGGAATTCGTCATCGCGCCGGGCGACGGCGCTGCGTTCGCGGCCTCGGGACTGAGCTACCCGACCAAGTTCGATCTCGGCGAGACCTTCGAGCTCGACTTCAACGACATATGGTTTTCGGTTCCGCCCGGAGCGCCGCACGGCCAGACCCCCAAGCTCGGCATCCTGCACCCGAGCCTGATGCGCCGCGCTGAAGCCGCTGCGCGGGCGGCGAAGAACCCGCGCTAACCGACTTTCTTTCTCCGGCCCCGGCGCGCAGAAACCGTCCCCGACGCTCCGCTTTGATCGTCGCGAGCGGCGCGGATGCGTTCGAGCAGAACGGTAGCAGGCTCATCCGATGGATCTTGCGGCACGAGCCTGCCTTCGAAGGCGCGCTTGAGGATGGCTAGGCTAAAACGGGAGGTGTGCAGCACAGCACAAACTTCCAGGCTTTATTGACGATCTGCTGGGAGGCGTTGCTCATGTATCGAATCGCTCCAATATCCGCTCCAGCCCGGCAAGCGCTTGGGCATAGCGCGCTGGCTGCTCCCTTCTCAAGATTTCGAGATTATGCAGTTTCCAGCGAATGCCCGGCAGTTCCGCCACATGCGGCACCGGCAGCAACGACCAATCCGGATCGAGACGCTTAATGGAATACAGGAAATCCCGACGCCGCGCCTGTAAGCCGCGTCTCAACTCCGCGATCAAGCGGCCTCGCGCATCCACCAGGCGGTCGAGCATGACCGGGCTATCCGCCATGTCCGCGAACTCGTTCTCGTAAACGGCACGAAGGTCTTTCTCACGGGGATCGAGAACCTCGGCAATGGGACGATCGTGGCTCGCCAGGTAAACGACGAACGCGTCGAGCAGCCGCCCGGAGATTCCTTCGTTATCCAGCAGCAGCATCACATCGAACAGATCGCGTGGATGCTGGCGGTCGAGCGCAGCCACGAACTTGCCGGCGTAAACATCTTCGAACGAAAGCACCTGCGCCTCGATATCGCCGAATTGCTCCTCGACCGACGGCAGCGCCGTCCGACGATTGGCCGGGTATACGCTGCCTCGCAAAACCGTATTGACTTCTACTGTGATGGTGGTGCGTCCCTGCTGCGCCACAAGCTTGCCACGCCCGGCATCCTGCGCCCGCACGCGTATACCTCCCCGAGCTTCCCCCGCGCGCCGGGCAACCCGCTCCAACGCTTTCGCGATCCCGGCCAGCGACCGATCGCGATCCGCAACCGGCAGATAGACGAAATCGAGATCCACCGACAACCTGGGCAGGTCGCGGTAGAAGAAGTTGACCGCGGTGCCACCCTTCAACGCAAGTGACGGCTCCTCAGCGAAAAACCGCAGGACGCGCGCGGCGAGCCGCGCCTGCGGCAGGAAAGGATTGTCAGCCGCGAACATCCGACTCTTCAGGCAGGGTAATCAGATACTTGGGATGGAGCTTCCCGCCGGGCACGAGCGAGCGCTTTCCTGTGCCGAGGTCCACCTCTCCGCGGTCCGCCGCCTCCACGACCCGCCGGACCCATTGATGCCGGTGTCGGGAAGCGAGCGCGAGAAAAAGGCGCTTGACCTTGACGCTGCGGCAAGCTGCGAGCAGCGCAAGCACTCGCCGGGAGCTCAAATCCGCAAGCCCTCCCATCAACAGCGCGACATGCTCGACCGACTCGCGCTGAGGCACATCATCAAGCAGTTCGAGGATGGCCCGCTCGGGAGTGGAATAGACGAGGTCCCAGTCCCAAGGACCCCACGGCTCCTTGGTCAAGGTCTGGCTCAATGCGTCCGTCGAGTGCGTGGCGCCGCTCTTGTCGGTGCCGAGCGGGCCGGCGATGCCCCGGGCTCCGGAGAAAAGCCGGTTTCCATGCTCGACGAAGCGCTCCGGTACAGGGAGCTTCGTGACCCAACTCGGCAATTTCACATCTGAATAAAGATGAATCTCGCCGGGCCCGCGAGGCTTCAAGAAATGAGCGTAACCGCGCAGCTCCAGCGCGCTCAGCCCGCCGACATGCGGCGGGGGATCGAGGACCGTGCCGAGCGAAGCAACGACGTGCTGCCACTTGAGCGGCAGGCCCGGACGTCGGTAGACGCCGCGCGCAGGCGATTCGAGCCAGCCGCTCGATACATACTGATCCAATAGTTGCCGGTAATAGCCGCGCTTGCCCAGCCATGACGTCGTGGCGAGCAATCCCGGCCGAAGCTCGTGCTGAAGACGGCTGAGCTTGGATTGGTTTGATTTATCTGTATTTTGTCCATCCATACTAGACAAATTACATATATTTCAAACCACCGTCAAGTTTAAGTTTTACATGTTTTGTCCAGCCAAACTAGACAAATAACGGAATATACAAACCATTAGCGGGCAGCCATTCACGTAAATTAATTATAACTATTTATTAATTAACGATTATCTATCCTATTCCCAGTATCCAACCCTCTCGCTCCGCAATCCGACGCTCAGCCATCGTCAGCGGCGGATTGAAATAGCGGTCGAAGACGCCGCGCGCAGCGGACTCGGAAAGCCAGCGGGCGACGGCATACGCGTCGTGTTCGTCGGCGGAACGCGACGCGCGCGCGTAGCGGTTGCGGAAGATCGAGGGATAGACCTCGGCGATCACGGCCCTGCCTGCCGGCGGCTGCCAGCCGTCGAACGGCCAGAAGTGAACGTGCTCGCCCGCCGTCTCGCGGATGCGCTTGAGCCACGGAATGCCAGCGTGCGTGGACTTTGCGACCGAACCCTGCATGTCGAACTGAAAGACGCTCTTGGCGGACGAAGTCCAGCGCTCGCACAGTCTGAACTCGTTCGTTCGCCCCACACGCGCGTCTGGCGGCGGTCCACCACCCCTGGCAAGCATTCCATCACGGACGAAATCCACATAGACGTGGTCCTCATCGGTCGGCCAGTAGCGGGCGAAATCGTCGAGGAACTGCGACCAGGTTTTCAGGCCGTAGCGCTTGAAATAGCTCTCGGGAAATGAGAAGCCGTGGTCGATTCCGGCAAAAAAGCGTATCTCATCTTTCGCAAGGCCGATGAGCCAGTGGGCAATCTCCGAACGTGTCCAGTATCGCGGCACCGACTGCGGATTCTTGCTACCTGACGCGAGGAAGGATGCGATAGCCGGTGTTTTCACCGGCTCCGTCGCGCCGCCGGGCTTAGCCGCGTAAACCCGCAATTCCTTGAGCCGCGAAGTCGGCGCCTCGGCACCCGAATAGTCAATCCCTATGAAAAAATTAAAGCCGCTCACGCCGGAGACTTCCGGCGTTTATGCGCGCGCTGCGTCCCTTCCGCAGCGCGCGCATTGCGGATGCGTTCGAGCAGGACCGAGGCGGGCTCATCTGATGGATCCGGCGGCACGAGCTTGCCTTCGAAGGCGCGTTTGAGGATGGCTTGGCGGAGGCGTGAAGCGCGATGGAGTTGCTGCTCGATCTCCTCGTTCACCTTCTCGATAACTGACAACCGTGCGTCAATACGTGATGCAATCTCCTCTTGCTCATCGATTGGCGGCAATGAAACAATGAATTGAGTAAGATCGCTCTGCGAAATCTTATAAATACCAGCCGATGTCTTAGCCTTGCCCTCAACTTGGCTACGCACAAAACGACTTGGCCAAATTCGCGCGAGGTATTCTCTGATACGACCCCAAGCAATAAACCGCAACCGGATCATCGTGTCAGGAAAAACAATTACCTCCTGCGGGGTTGTGGCTAAAGTTCCTCTTCCAACAAGGTGCAATGATCCATTGCCTCGACTAACAAAAAAATCGCCCTCAATTATCGCGAGGTCCTGTGCAACATCTTCAGACAACGGGATATATCGCCGCCGCGAAAAATCGAATCCCCTATCGGTCATCGCGTTTAATCTTAGCGCCGCCACACCCGGGGGGGAGTCGGACCCTCGCACCGAGATTCCATTACATGCAGGTTCGATTACCAGCTGATCAACCGTCGCCCAACACCACCCCTCCGGCAGTTCGGGAAGGTTCACTGTGTCGGGTTTCGCGGGTTCGGGGTATTTGTCTTTCCAACCTTTGCGCGGCTGTTTGCCCTGCGCGGCGTATTTGGCGAGTTGGGCCTCTTCCCATTTCCTGCGGCGTTCGGCGAGGATGCGTTCGAGGAGTTTGTCGGCGGGTTCGACTTCGCCTGCCTGCCGCGCCCTGCCCGGCGCAGGCAGGGGATGCGCCTTGCGCCATTCGGCGGTCAGCCTGCCTTCGACCGCCGCTTTCAGCACCGCCGCACGGTAGCGCTTGAGATTCGCCCGCGCCCGCTCCAGCGCCGCGACGCTGGCGTCGAGGTCGGAAAGCAGTTCCTCAATCTTTGCGACGATGCGTCGCTGTTCATTATTTGGCGGAATTGCGAGCGGGATACGTCCTGCCCGCTTTCCAGAGATTTCCTGAAAAGTTGTTCCACTAGCCAGCTCAAGCGCAAGCGACTTGGCTCGCTTCAGATAGTAAAAAAGATAATCGGATGCAACCCCTGCCGGAGGGACAAAGCTCTTGAAACCTTGATTGGTTGCAAGCGGAACGGTTGCTATCGCAACATAACCTACAGGTGCGCGCGAGCTAAACAAGACCGTTCCCTGTGGTAGCAATCGTGTAGAAGACGACTCAAGACCCGCCTTCGTAATATTCCGAGCACCCCGGGAAATAAACTTTTCTCGGTAACCGGAAAGATCAGCAGGTGTCACCCACGGAATGTCGCCGCCTTCAAAATTGCGAGGATCGTCAGTACTTGGAGTAGCCCCACCAATTATGTCGCACACGTCGCCAATATATTGCCACGACCAACTACTGGGGATTTCCCACGGCCCAGAAATCTCGCTGTCACTCACGCCGCGAACCTCTCGTTCAACTCATCCAACAGCTTCGGCAGCTTGTCTCCGGAGCCACAGCGGATCATCAGCGCATCCACGGGATAACCTCGAAGCGTTTGCCGCCCTTGATCCGGTACACGGAAAACTCCCGCTCGTCCACGGTCAGTATGCGGCGCAGACCGCTCTCCCCCGCGAGCCAGACCAGCGCGGCGTCGGCGAAATCGACGTCGCGGTTCGCATACTTCGCGATGGTCTTCGTCAGATCGGGATAAGCATCGACCGGCACTTCGAGGACCGACAGGCTCCCGAAATGCGCCCAATTGAGCAGGTCCACGCGCGCCTGCGGGCCAAGAAAATGGCATGCCTCGACAATGACGGGGGAAACGGTCACCAGCCGCCCATGGTAAGCCTCGAGGAATCGCCGCGCAGCTGGGTGAAACGGGTCGGCGCGGCGCCCGAACGCCGCGAAAAAGCCGGTGTCGGCGATCAGCCTATCCAAGCGAGGTTTTGCCCCTGAAGTGCTCGCGCAGGAGGCGTTTGGTGTGGCGCGCCACGTCGCCGGGACGCTTGTCGCTGCCGGCGAATTTCCTTGCGTATGCGTCCATGGCCGGCTTGTCTGTCGATTTGCTCAACATGTGTTCCAGCGCCTGCTTCACCGCTTCACTCTTCGTCATGCGGTGCTTCGCGCAGTATTCGGCGAGTTCCTGCTCGACTTTTTCAGGAATGCGGACAGAAAGCGTCATGGGAAACTCCGTGTATGACAGCGCGTGGACAATTGTAACACAATCCCTCACCCCCGCCCCTCTCCCGGGGGGAGAGGGGAGAAAACATCAGGCTGCGAGGCGCTCTCCCGGGGGGAGAGGGGAGAAAACATCAGGCTGCGAGGCGCTCTCCCGGGGGGAGAGGGGAGAAAACATCAGGCGGCGAGGCGCTCGTTTAACTCATCCAACAATTTCGGGAGCTTGTCGCCGAATAGCTGATACACCTTCCCCAGCCCGCCCATGCGGTTGAAGGGCACGTCGTCGAAGTCCGCCTGTTCGATGGCGAGGCTCTGCGCGATGTGGTTCTTGATGGCATCGAGCCACTGCCGCTGTTCCGCCGTGAACTTGACGCCCGCTTTTTCCCGCTCCGCGAGCCAAGCGCGGTAGTTCTCCTCGACCTCGGCGCTCACCGCCACCACCGGTTCCTTGGGATGGATGGCGTGGCGCACCAGCGAAACCAGGTCCACCAGCGCATTGCCGCCCTTGCTCTTGATGCTTTCCGGCTCGACGGCGAGGTGCATGGTCCACAAGAACCGCACCGAGTCCGGATCGTCCGGCCTGACCCCGAACGGCGGGCGGTTGAGCTTGGCCGCCAGCTCCCTCACGTGCCGGTAGCGCAACCCGGCGCGGTACGGCTTGCCGTAGAGGAGCTTGATCGCCTCGATCTCGTCCTTGTTGTCCCGCACGAACTGCTTGAAGTCCGAGACGAGCGATCTCGCCTTCTCCATCGCCGTTGCATCGAAACCTGCTACGTCTAGCTTGTCGGGCGTGACCTCGTCTATCACCTGCTCCAGGCTCGCCTTGATCGCGAGGATGGTTTCGCGGAGTTTCGGGTTATGCAGCGGCTTCAGCGCCGTCGCCATGGCTTCCCGTTCCATTTCATCGAGTTGCTGTTCGGTCGGCTCCACGTCCGCCGCGAGCTTGAACTTCGCCGCCACCCGCTCGGCGTTGCGGTCGGGGTCTATGCTCGCCAGCAACTGCGCGGTCAGGGATTCCAGCGCCTTGCCGGCAACCTGCTCGATTTCCTGGTGCTGCATGTAGTCCATCTCGCGCCCGAGACGGGCGAGGCGCGAGGCCAGCGTGGACACCAGATCGGCGTGGACCATGCCCTGCGCCACCATCTGGAGCAGCTTCTCCAAGGGGACGGAGGGCTCGCGGTCGAGCGGCCTGGAGAGCGTCTTGTCGTTCTCGCACACGCCGACCGCGTCCACAATCACGAAGCGCGTTTTGTGCGCGGCGTCCGGCGTTACGCTTCGCAGGTCATCACCTTTGATGATGCGCACGCCGCGGCCCTTCATCTGCTCGAAGTACGACGCCGAGTTGATGTTGCGCATGAACAGCAGGCACTCGATCGCCTTCACGTCGGTGCCGGTCGCGATCATGTCCACCGTCACCGCAATGCGCGGATAGAAGCTGTTGCGGAACTGCTGGAGCAGCTCCTCGGGCTTCGCGCCGGTGGTTTTGGAAGTGATTTTCTGGCAGAAGTCGTTGCCCTTGGCGAATTCCTGCCGAATGACGCGCACGATATCCTCGGCGTGCAAGTCGTTCTTGGCGAACACCAGCGTCTTGGGCACTTCCCTGCGGCCGGGAAAGATTTCGCTAAACAGCCGGTCGCGGAAGGTCTGGACCACCAGGCGGATCTGGTTCTCCGCCACCACGTCGCGATCGAGATCGTTGGCGGTGTAGGTAAGGTCGTTGTCCAGCTCGGCGAGGCGTTTTTTCTTGGTGCGCCGGTCGCGGTGCGGCACGAAATGGCCGGCCTGCTTCAAGAGCGTCGCGCCCTGGGTGGTAAGCTCGGTCCGGATGCGGTAGACGTCGTAGCCGACGTTGACGGTGTCGGCCACCGCTTTCTCGTGCGAATAGTCCTGCACCACGTTGCCGCCGAAGAAGCCGATCGTCTGCGGCGTCGGCGTAGCGGTGAGGCCGATGAGAAACGCATCGAAGTATTCGAGCACCTGCCGCCATACGTTGTAGATCGAGCGGTGGCACTCGTCGATCACGATGAAGTCGAAAGTTTCGATCGGAATCTTCGGGTTGTAGACCACCGGCAGCGGTTCCTTGACGAGCGGGCTCGCGGATTCGAAGAGCGAACCTTCCTCGTTTTCCTCGTCGAACGCTTCCTCGCCCTTGAGCATCGAATACAGGCGCTGAATGGTCGTGATGCAGACCTTGGCCGCGGGGTCGATCGTGTTTTTACGCAGATGCTGGACGTTGAACTCGTCGGTGAACTTGTAGCCGTTGTAGGCGCTCACGTACTGCTGGAACTCGTTCAACGTCTGCCGGCCGAGGTTGTTGCGGTCAACCAGGAACATGATGCGCTTCGCTTTGGCGAACTTGATCAGCCGATAGCAGAACGAGCACGCGGTGTAGGTCTTGCCGCTGCCGGTCGCCATCTGGATCAGCGCGCGCGGGCGGTTGGCGGCGAGCGAAGCCTCGAGGTTGCGGATCGCCTCGGCCTGCACCCGCCACAGGCGCTCGTCATTGAGCGCCGGCAGGCCGCGCAGGTTGGCGCGCACCTGGGCATCCAGCTTGACGAGACGCAGCAGTTCTTCCGGGCGGTGGAAGGTGAACACTTCGCGGCTGCGAAAGTCCGGTTCAAGGCTGTTGGTGAACTGCGTGACCGCGCCGGTGGATTCGTAGGCGAAAGGCAGAGGTTTGCGGTAATGCGGAATCCCGTCCGGCAGGCCCAGGGTGTACTTGCTCGACTGAATCTCCACGCCGGTCAGCGTGTGGCCTTCGGGTTTTGCTTCGACCGGCCCGATCACTTTCCCATCGACGTAAAGCAGATAATCGGCAAAGCCGGTCTTGAGCGGAAACTCGCGCACGGCAACGCCCAGACCCGCCATGATGTTCATGGCTTTGTGGTCCTGGACGATCCAGCCGCAGGCCGCGAGCTGGCGGTCGATTTCCTCCCGGGCTTTTTGTTCTGGGGTCACGGTCAAACAGGCTACTCTTGTCTGCGGGAATAATACCGCAACCGGCGATGATCGACTTTCTGTTTGGCCACATATTGGAATCCGGCCCGTTTCACCGGTTGCGACCCTTTCTGTCTGCCTGTCGTACCGAGAGTCCATATGTTATGGACGCTCAGCCCTGTTGCTTGCCTAGATGAAACCGTCGGCGGGATAATGACCCCAGAAGCTGTCGATCAAACCTGATGGGCATCGACCGTCCGCTGCACGCAAACCGGATCGTAGCGTAATCCCTAACAGCGAAACCTGCTCTCATGGCAACGAATCAGCCCGACAGCGCGCACCGCGGCGCCCACGAAAAAGTGGAGCGCGCCCGCGTTCGTTTGCCCGGGCAAAGCAAGATCTGGGTGGTCCTGGTGGCCGCGCTCGTTCTTGCGGCGTGGGGCGGGAACTGGCTCTACCACCGCTGGACCCACGTGTACATCGATGATGCGCGCATCGACGGCGAGGTCATCACCATCTCCAGCCGCGTTTCAGGATGGATCACCGAACTGCCTGTCATAGAAGGCGACGAGGTCAAGAAAGGCCAGGTTCTCACCCGCGTCGATGCCCGCGACACGGTATTGCAGCGCGAAGTCCTGCTCTCGAAGCTCAAGGCGCTCGAAAACCAGATGGCGGTCGTGCAAGCGCAGACCGGCCAGGTGGACCAGGAAACTCTCGGCAAGTACCAAAGCGAGACCAACCGGCTGGCCGCAGCCGAAGCGGAAGTGGCCGCGCTCGATGCGCAACTGAAGCAGGCGCGCGACGACTATAACCGGGCGCGGGATCTGGCGGAAGCGAAATGGCTGTCGCCGCAGGCGATGGAGCGCACCCGCACCGCCTATCACCAGGCCCAGGAGAGCCACCGCAAGGCCATAGCCGAAGTGGCGGCGGTTCGCGGCACCCTGTCCGCCGCGGGCGGCAGCCGCCGCCAGATCCAGGTGATGGGACGGCAGCTTCTCGTCCTCGCCCGCCAGGCGGACGAGATCCGGGGTGAAATCCGAAGACAGGAAGTGGATATCGCCGATCGCACCATCGTGAGCCCGGCGGATGGCCGGGTGGTGATGACCTTCGTCCGCAAAGGCGAGCATGTCTCCCCCGGCCAGCGCATCCTCATGTTCCACGACCCGAACGAAATCTGGGTCGAAGCCAACGTCAAGGAAACCGACGTGGGCCTGCTCAAGCCGGGAATGAAGGCGGAGATCCGCGTCGATGCGTATCCCGGTAAGGTCTTCGCCGGAGAAGTTTTTCGCATCGGACAGGCGGCAACCAACAAGTTCGCGCTGCTGCCCGATCCCAACCCCAGCGGCAACTTCACGAAGATCACCCAGCGTCTGCCGGTGCGGATCCTTCTTACCGAGAAGGATCGCGCCTTGCGCCCGGGGATGATGGTGGAGGTGGACATTGCCGTCCGAAACCACTGAGGTCCTGTTCGCGCGTTACGGGCCGCGTTACCGCTGGCTGGCCACCGGCACGGTGATGCTGGGCACGATCTCGGCGGTGCTGACGACGACCACCGTCAACGTCGCGATACCCGACATCATGGGCGCCTTCGGCATCGGGCAGGACCGGGCACAGTGGCTTTCCACCGGCGCGTTGGCCGCGATGACGGTCGGCATGCTGCTCAACGCGTGGCTCATGCACAGCTTCGGCCAGCGCAAGACCTTCATCGGCGCCCTCTGCGTGTTTGTTGCGGCGCTGTTCATCGCGGGACTGAGTCCCAACGAGAACGTGCTTATCTTCTGCCGGATCGTTCAGGGCGCGGTGGCGGGGATCCTGCAGCCGCTGTCGATGTTCACGCTGTTCCGGGTGTTTCCTCCCGAACAGCGCGGCACGGCGATGGGATTTTTCGGCATGAGCGTCATCCTCGGGCCGGCGCTCGGCCCCACGCTGGGCGGAGTCATGATCGACCATTTCAACTGGCGCTACATCTTCTATATCGCAATGCCCGT
>Ga0156176_1035_pt2 | contig 19907 bp, 17 predicted proteins | sample RifCSPlowO2_12_FD_107829 | JGI IMG/M metagenome (GOLD analysis project Ga0156176, IMG submission 107829) | Betaproteobacteria bacterium RIFCSPLOWO2_12_FULL_62_58
CGGCTGGAAACTGAGGGCGGAACGCAACGGCGACGAATGGATCCTGAACGGCGCGAAGCTCTTCATCGCGAACGGCAGCGTGGCCAAGCTGTTTTTCGTGGACGCACGGACCAACCCGAATGTCGGCATCCGGGAAGGAAGCACGATGTTCCTGATTCCGCACGACACGCCGGGTTTCCGCGTCGGCAAGGTGTTCAACAAGCGGGGCTGGCGTTTCTACCAGAACGCGGAGTTGATTTTCGAGAACGCACGCGTGCCGCACGCCAACGTCGTGGGCGAGGTGAACGGCGGAGTGAAGGCGCGCGCCACCGACAAGTCGGAGTTCGGCGACCTTGAGCTCGCGGCCAATGGGCTGGGGATCTGCGACGACGCGGTCGGAATGGCCATGAAGTACGTGCGGACGCAGTCGCGGGCCGGCAGGCCCGTCATCGAGCATCAGGTCATCCAATTGAAGCTCAACGAGATGTACGCGCTCACCGAAGCGCTGCGCTCGTTCGTGATGCGCGTCGCGTGGGAAAGAGACCAGGCTTTGCCCAACGCGGGGAACAACGTTCTGGTGATGAATTTCTCGTGCGACGTCGTCCAGCGCGTCACACGGCTGAATATGGACGTCCACGGCGCCGAAGGTTGCATGATGGATGCGCGCGTCGACAAGCTGGTGCGCGACGCCATGATCTGGACGCATCTGGCCGGCGACACCGTGCAGCGGGTCAAGGTCGTCAAGCGCCTCGGCAAGTCGGCGCCAGCCTCTGCGGGCAGTGGAACCGCCGACTGATGCATGACATTTGCTATGATCAAGCCGGCCCGCGGCGTATCGTCCGACCTTACCTGAACGGAGTGCATCCATGAGACTGTTTATTGTCGCTCTCGCGGTCGCCGCGCTTGCCGGGTGCGGCCTCGAAACCGCCACCACCGCAGCGACTGGCGCCGCCATCAAGGCGAAGGAATTGGAGGAAGGAAAGAAAACCCAGGAACGGATGCAACAGAAGATCGACCAGGCGATGGACCAGATGCAGCAGCGCGCGCAGCAGGCGGGCGATGCGGCTGAGCGCTGACATCTACTGCGAGGCCTGGCGGTCGACGACGTGAGGGCGTCAGGGCGGGAAAGCGTGAGAGCGGGAGAGCGTGAGCGCGAAGCAAGACCCTCTCACGATTTCCCGATCTTCCGACTTCCCGGCTTCTCCACCTCCCGATCTCCCGATTTCACGATCTCACGGCTTCGCCGGCGTGAGCGCGTGTTTCTTCACCGCCTTCTCGTCGAAGTTGAATCCCAGACCCGGCGTCGTGTGCAGGATGAGGTTACCGTACTGGTGACTCAGCGGGCGCGGTGATCATTCCCGCAACAAGCACCCGCTAACGCGGGGCAGCGGTCCCTCACGTCTTCCAGCATACCCAGCACTGAAGCCAGGTAATCGGAAGAGCCGCGCAGCACATCCGTCTTGTGCGCAGATGCCTGTATGAAGTGCTAGGCTTCCTCGATGAGCACCCTCCGCGCGGCAGGGTTTCCGACTGGCGGCTCGTCGCCGTCGCCGAGAAAATGCAGGTAATCCTGTCCGGGCCGCCGATTCCAGCATGGGCCCTCCTTGTGTTGCCGCGCGTCGGGCTCAGCCGGCATGTTCCGACGCAACCACCGCGGCCACTTTGTTGACCTTGAGGTATCGCGTTTGCCTATATGGTGCAGTTACCGGCCCGGCGGCTTCACCAACGGGTAGCGCTCGCGAAATCGCTCCAGCACTTCAAGGAATTCTTCGGGCAGCCGCGCGCGGACTTCTCGCGCAATCGCATCCGGCACACCCCCCCAGTAGGCTTCAGCGATGCCGCCGGCGATGCATCCCATCGTGTCGCTGTCGCCGCCGAGCGAAACCGCCTTGCGGATGGCGTCCTCGACACCGTCTGATTCCAGGAAAGCGATGATGGACTCAGGCACGGATCCCTGGCAAGAAATGTCGAAGCAGTAGCGGGGCCGGATGTCGTCGAGGGTGCGGCTCAGATCGTAACCGAAGCGGCTGGAAATTTCGTTCTTGATCTCGTTCTTCGACTTGCACCCGCGCGCGAGATAAATCGCCAACGCCACGGCCTGCGCGCCCTTGATGCCTTCCGGATGGTCGTGCGTGACCGCCGCGCTTCTTTCGGCCTCGCGCAGCACAGCTTCGACGGAATCGAAAGCGAAACCGACCGGGCTCACGCGCATCGCCGAGCCGTTGCCCCAGCTGTTATAGGGTTCGCCCACGGAGGCGAACATCCAGCAATAGAAGTTGCTGCCATAGCCGCGGTCCGGGTATTTCTGGCCGAAACGCTTGAGCGACGACCCGTAGTCCTCCCCGCGGAGAATGGCGTTCGCAATGGCGACCGTCAGCACGGTGTCGTCGGTGAAGCGGGTCATCCGGCCGAAGAGCGGAAAGTCCAGTTTCTTGACCGGATCGCTTTCGAAGGCAGATCCGATGACATCTCCCGCGATGGCCCCGAGCATACCGGTGTTTCCCGTCAGAGAATCAACCCCAGTACTCCGACACCAGCTTGATCCCGGTCGGAGAGATCTCGTGGCTCATACCCGAGCCTCCGGCGGGACGGACGCGACTGTCCGAAATCAGCTTGGGCCCGTCTGCTTCGATCTTGAGCCGGTAGTTGAAACCGCCGGCCCAGCCGATGACCTCGAACCAGAAGGCGGTCTTTTCGAATTCCAGCATCGGTTCAAGCTGCGGCAACCGCAGCGCGTACTGCTCGACCTGGGCGCCGGCCCTCCATCGTATGAGTTCATGAAAGGTCTCCTGAATCTTCATCAGTGCCGCCAACGGGACCTGCCGCTTGTACTGTGGCTCCAGCAACCCCAGCAGGTGGCTGTGACCCTTCGCTTTCGCGAGATCGAAAGGGCTTTCATGGCTGGCGTTTCGCAACGCGCGCCATCCGCCTAGCTCGATTAGCCGACGGACCACTTGGGCAGGCGCGCCCTGGCTGGCGGCCAGATGTAGGAAGGTATTCTGCGCGTCGTTGAAGGGACAGCACGCGTTCACGTATTCACTAACCCCGGCCAGCCGGTCGAATACCTTGGCCCAATCATTTTCCGCTGCGCGCCGCCAGACTGGTTGTACCCATTCCGCTGGCGCTACCTTATCCGCACGGGTGACAGCGGGCCAGTGAACGATCTCCGTGGGTCGTTCATCAACCCCCTGCGAGTCCTCCGCGGCCGTTGAAACGACGGCCGCCGGGATGTCGCGGACGACGGGAGCGATGCGGCCGGTGGCATGAAGATGGCCGAGTGCCAGCCGCGCTTTGGGGTGACCCTTGGCGGCGGCAAGACGGTACCATCCGGCGGCTTCGTCGAAGTCCCTTGCGACGCCCTCGGCGGTCTCGTACAGGTATCCGAGGGAGTGCTGAGCCTCGGTATCCCCCTGCTCGGCGGCGAGCCGGAACCACTTCACGGCTTCTGCTGGGTCTTGCGGCACACCGAGACCCTGAGAGCAGAGATAGCCAAGACCATGCTGCGCGTCAGAATCTCCCTGTTCGGCTGAAAGGCGGTACCACCTTGCGGCCGCGGCATAGTCTTGCTGAACACCCTCGCCGAGATGGTAGCGGCGACCGACGTTGCTCTGGCCGGATGCGAGCCCCTGTTCCGCTGCAAGGCGGAACCATTTGAGGGCCTCCGCGTAGTCCTGCAAAACGCCGTTGCCGTTGAGATAAGCGATGCCGAGGTGGTTCTGTCCGCTTGCATTTCCCTGTTCTGCAGAAAGGCGGAACCACTTCATAGCCTCGGCCGGATCCCGAGCGACGCCCTTGCCTTCGGAATAAGCAACGCCGAGGTTGCTCTGCGCGCCGGCGTGCCCTTGCCCGGCTGCAAGCCGGAACCAATGCAGCGCTTGTGCGTGATCTTGTGGGGCCCCGCTGCCGAGGTAGTAGCTTGCTCCGAGATTCGCCTGGGCCTCGACGTGTCCCTGCTCGGCCGCGCGGCGGTACCACGTGACGGCTTCTGCCACGTTGCGAGGAACTCCTTTTCCATTGTCGTAGTGAATGCCGAGCCCATATTGCGCCTCGGCGTTTCCCCCGCCGGCCAGCGGCTCAAGGAGCCGCAATGCCGTAACGTAATCACCTCGCTCGTAAGCCGATCTCGCCTCCGCGCACTCGTCGAAGCCCGCCCTGCCAGGCGGGCCGGCGTGGAATACAAGCGCGTTCAGCAGCGCGTGTAACGCGTGCTTCATGGCTCACGAAAACTCAAGCGTGCACCCGCCCAACGTGTGATCGTGCGGCAGCAGCGGCCCGTCGATCGCCCGGAGCTCGACCGCATGCGCCTCCGCGTCGTAGATCGCGTAGCGTATCCTGCCCACGTCATCCCGCCCGTATCCGATCGCGCCGATGCTGATGATGTACCGCTCGTCGCGGGAAAACGCGAACGGTCTGTTGTATTCGAACGGATGCGGTGCCGCCTCGCCGTAAGTATCCGAGCGCTCGCCGAAGATCATCGGCACGTGCACGTGGCCGATGAAGAGCAGGCGGAAGTCGCTCTCCTCGAATACGTTCCACGCTTCCACCGCGTGGTTGATCTTGCGTTTCCTCGGCCGCGGCGAGATGTGGATATAGAGCACGTCGTCCTCGATGATGTACTCCGGCAGGCCGAGCAGGAACCGGCGCGAGGTTTCGGCCAGTTCCAAGTCGTTCGTTTCGTCGTGGTTGCCGCGCACGCAGGGGACGCGCAGCCGCTGCATCGTCTCGATCACCCGTTCGTTTTCGGGGCCGCCGTCAACGAGGTCGCCCAGACAGAGAATGCGATCGCAATGCCGCTTCTCGATGTCCTCGAGGGCGGCGAGGAGCCCGGCATGGTTGCCGTGGATATCGGAGATAAGCGCAGTGCGCCGCGCGCGCTTTCGCGGGCGCGCCAAAAGACGGGAAGCCAGTCGGGTGTCGTCGGGAACCCCGTGTTCGATTTCATACCGCAACACGCGTTCCAGTTCGCGCACGAGCGCTGCCGCGGCGACATCGGCTGTTAGCTGGCGGACAAGACGCTCTGTCACGAGACGGTATTCACGCGCGTCAGCGATGGGGCGGAGTGGCATGGCGCCCGCCGCGTCGAGCCGGGGCTCAGCGCGGGTCGCGATGGATTGAGACTTCCCGATTCGGCTGTGTTCCGGCTCTGCCGGCGTGGATCCGGCGTAATCGGCGTCTCGCGCCGCGAGCGGATAGCGTTCGTAAAACCGGTCCACGACGGCAATGAACTCTTCCGGCAGCCGGCTACGCGCCTCTTCCGCGATCGACGCCGGAACGCCGCCCCAGTACGCTTCCGCGATCCCGCCAGCGATGCATGCCATGGTGTCGGCGTCGCCGCCGAGGGAGACCGCGTTGCGCACCGTGCTTTCGTAGTCTCCCGCGTCGAGAAAGGACAGGATCGCCTCGGGCACAGAGCGTTCCGCGGCGACACTGAACGTGTAGTGCGGCCGGATGCCGGCGACGGTGCGCTCCAGGTTGTAGCCGAAGCGCGAGGAAATCGATTGCCGGATGTGATCCTTGGAAGCGCCCGAGCGGGCGAGAAATACGGCAAGGGCTACGGCCTGCGCGCCTCTTATCCCCTCGGGGTGCCCGTGACTCGGCGCGGCCGCGCCTTGTGCCTGCGCGAGCGCCTCGGCTTCGGAGACTGCGGCGAGGCCGATGGCGCTCATCCGCATCGCACCGCCGTTGCCGTAGCTGTCGGGCGGCGGCATATCGGGTGAGAGCAGCCAGTCGTGGAAGCGCCTGCCGTAGCCAGCGAATGGGTGGCGTGCCCCGATCTCGCGCATCACCTCGGTGTAGTCGCGCCGGTCGAGCACGGCCACTGCGATCGCGATCGTCATCACGGTGTCATCGGTGTAGCGTGAAAACTCCGTGAACAATGGGAAGTCGTAACGCTTTTCGCCCGATCCCTCCCAGGCGGAACCTATGATGTCACCGGCGATGGTGCCCAGCATGATCTGCCTCCACGGAAGAACGCGGGATGCCGCGGGCTCGCTACGCGGTCATGCGACTACTTGACGATGGTCCATGGCCGTGCACGGTCGAGCGCATATTTCTTCACCGCCCTCTCGTCAAAGTTGAAGCCCAGCCCCGGTGTCTTGTGCAGGATGAGATTGCCGTCCTTGTGCTTGAGCTGGTTGTTGATCAGGCGCCGGAAGTTGAGCACCTGGTCGTCGGGGAAGAACTCGACGTAGCGCGCGTTGGGCGTCGCGGCCACCAGCGGCGCGTGCAGATCGTGGAACCAGTGCGGGCACATGGTGACGCCGTAACTTGCCGCGGTCGCGGCGATGCGCTTCCACTCGGTGATGCCGCCGCACACCGCGGCATCGGTCTGCAGGATTTCCGCGCCTCGCTTGTCCAGAAGTTCCTTGTGATACCAGCGTCCGTAGGCGATCTCGCCGGTGGCGACGACCACCGGCGTGAGTTCCGCGAGCTTGGCATGACTGTCGATGTCGTCGGGCCCGAACGGCTCCTCGATCCAGTACGGGTCGTAGGGCTCGTAACGTTTCATGTAGGTAAGGGCTGTGGGCACATCGCTCCAAGCGTTGTTGGCGTCCAGCATGAGGTGAACGTCCGGCCCAACCGCTTCGCGCGCGGCACGGATGCGTAGTTCTTCCTCGCGCGGGGAGAGCCGGCCCACTTTCATCTTCACCGCCTTGAAGCCGGCTTTCACGTAGGAGGTCATTTCCTGGCCCAGCATCTTGGGCGTCTTGCCGGGGAGGTAGTAGCCGCCGCTCGCGTAAGCCGGCACGCTGTCGGTGACATAAGCGCCGACATACTGGTAGAGCGGCAGCTTCGCCGTCCGCGCGTTCAAGTCCCACAGGGCGGTGTCGAGGATGCTGATGCCGCGCATCACGCTCCCCGAGCGGCCCTGGAGCAGCGACTCCCGATACATCTCGTGCCACAGGCCTTCGACGCGCAGCGAGTCCTGGCCGATGAGGTTGGGCGCGAGCAGTTCTTCCACCGCGACTCGCGCGATGCGGCCGCCGGCGCTGCCGACGTAGCAGAAGCCCATTCCTTCAACGCCGTCGGTAGAGCGTACCTTGACCAGACAATAATCGCGTGAGCTGACGGTGCGGGTGGCAAACGATGTGACGGTGTCAAGCGGCACGCGCGCGATGCAGACGGAAACGGATTGAATTTTGGGCATGTTGTGCTCTCCGTTCGGAGAAAATGCATAAAGTATCAGATTTGCGCATGCCGCGGCCGATTGCGTACGGGTTGACCCCCATATGGAAATGTCTCTACACTCCACCTTCCACGCACTATTTCAGCAGAAAAAGGAGGAGGCAATGCGTCAATTCGTGAAACTACTGGTGATCGCCGCCGGTCTGCTCCTGCCCTGGTCGGCGGGAGCGCAGCAGAAGATCACGCTCTCCATCGCTACCGGTCCCACCGGCGGGGTTTACTACCCGATGGGCGGCGGCATGGCGAACATCCTGCCCAAGAGCGTGCCGGGGCTCTCGGCGACGGCGGAATCCACCGCGGGCTCGATCGCCAACCTCGAGTTTCTTCTGACGAAGAAGGCGGACGTCGCGCTGTCGATGGCGGACGCGAGCTGGGACGCTTACAAGGGACAGGAGAAATTCAAGGGCAGGCCGGTGCCGGTGCGGGGCCTGATGGTGCTCTACCCCAATCGCTTCCATATCGTCACGCTCGACGGGCTGGGCATCAACAAAGTCACCGACCTCAAGGGACGGCGCGTCTCCACCGGCCCGCCGCGCAGCGGGACGGAAGTGAAGTCGAACCGGGTGCTGGAGGCGGCGGGCCTCAACCCCGACAAGGACATCACCCGCGAGCGCCTCACGGTGCAGGAGTCGGGCAATGCGCTCAAGGACCGCAAGATCGACGCCTTCTTCTGGTCGGGCGGCATTCCCACTGCGGCAGTGACCGATCTTGCGGCCAGCCCCGGCGTCAAGATCAAGTTCATCGAGCACGATGACCTGGTCGAGGTGCTGAACAAGAAATACGGCCCGCTTTACGTGAAGGACGTGATTCCCGCCAAGTCCTACCCGGGCCAGGACAAGGACGCGCACGTCACCACCATCTGGAACATCCTGGTGACGGGCGCCGACACGCCGGACGAGGTCGCCTACAACATCGTGAAGACGATGTTCGAGAAGAAGGCGGACATGGTGCGGGTGCACAAGGAGTCGGAGAACTTCGATTTCAAGTACCAGACGAACGCGGCGATCGTGATCCCGTTTCATCCGGGCGCGGTCAAGTACTTCCGCGAAAAAGGGCTGAGCGTCAAATAACCTTCGGGTCTCACCGGGCCTGAGCGAAATCCAGCGCGCGGCGCGCTGGATTTCTTTTTTGCGTGCGAGCGGAGCCGGGAGGAGGCGAGCACGATGAGCAGCAAGGACGAGGAACTGATTCACGACATTGCCGCGGAGCACCACATCGCGGTCGACGAGGCTGCGCTCAAGAAGGCCGAGCAGTACATCGAGGCGGAGGAAGGCGCGACCAACCGCCTGACTGGCCTTCTCGGTCGCTTCGTGGTGGTGGTGGCCGTCATCATGTCGTTCTTCCACCTCTACGCGGCCTACGCCATCGTGCCCACGCAGCAGTTGCGCATGGTGCACGTCGGCTTTGTGCTGTTCCTGAGTTACCTGCTGTTCCCGTTTTCGCGGGGCTACCGTCACCGCGTGATGTGGTGGGACTGGATTGCGGCCGCGGTCTCGCTCGTCGTCATCGGCTACGGCATCGCCGGCGGCGACGATTTCACCGATCGCAGCACCATCCCGACCAACCTGGACATGGTGTTCGGCGTGATCCTGACGCTGCTCGTGCTGGAAGCGGCGCGCCGCGGCACCGGCTGGATCATGCCGTTCGTGTGCGTGCTGTTCGTGGCCTACGCGATGCTCGGGCCGTACCTGGGCGAGCCGTGGACGCACCGCGGCTACGACATCTCGCGGCTCGTTGGCCACATGTACATGACGCTGGAGGGGATCTTCGGCGTGCCGGTGGATGTGTCCTCCTCGCTCATCATACTCTTCACCATCTACGGCGCCTTCCTGCAGATGTCCGGCGCCGGCAAATTCTTTATCGACTTCTCGTTCGCCGCGATGGGGGGCAAGTCCACCGGCGCCGGGCGCACCATCGTGCTCGCCTCGTTCCTGCTCGGGGGGCCGTCCGGCAGCGGCGTGGCCACCACGGTGACGCTCGGCACCGTGGCCTATCCGATGCTCGCCAAGGCGGGCTATGGCAAGGATGCAGCGGGCGGATTGCTGGCGGCAGGGGGGCTTGGAGCGATCATCTCGCCGCCGGTACTGGGCGCGGCCGCCTTCCTGATCGCGGAGTTCCTCAAGATCTCGTATCTCGACGTAATCCTGATGGCCACCATCCCGACTTGCCTCTACTACTTCGCGCTGCTCCTGATGGTCGAGCTCGACGCCCGCAAGTTCGGGATGAAGCAGGTCGCGTTCGACCAGACGGAGACCTTGTGGAACCTCACCAAGAAATTCGGCTTCCATTTCCTGTCACTGGTCGCGATCATCGTCTTCATGCTGCTCGGCTTCTCGCCGGTCGCGGCGGTGTTCTGGGCAACCGCGGTCGCGTTCGTCATGAGCGCGCTGCACCCGGATTGCGCGCTGATGAGCTGGCGGCAGATGGTCCTGTTCTGCATCGTCGTAGTCGCAGCGTGCCTGATCTACTCGGCGGTCAATGGCCGATTCCATCCCGACGCGCTGACCTGGGCTCTCCCGGCCGGCGCGCTCGCCCTCGTCGCCGCTGCCGTCATCCGGCCCGGGTGGCGCCTCTGGCCGGAGAAGCTCGTGAAGGCGCTCGAAACCGGCTCGGTCAGCGTGCTGAACGTTGCCGCCACCTGCGCCGCGGCGGGCATCATCGTCGGGGTGGTGACGCTGACCGGCCTCGGGCTCAAGTTCAGCGCGATCGTGCTGCAGTACGCCGACTCCCTCACGCAGGGCACGCTGGCTGCGCTCGCGGCGTTCGGCGTCGCGCAGAGCCCGGCGCTGCTGCACGACGTGAAGCTCCTGTATACCGCGATGTTCACCTCGCTGATCGTCTGGATCGTGGGACTCGCGGTGCCGGTGACGGCGTCCTACATCATTTGCGCGGTGATCGCCGCACCGGCGCTGATCACGCTCGGCGTGCCCGATTTCGCCGCGCATATGTTCATCTTCTACTACGCAGTGCTCTCGGAGGTGTCGCCGCCGACGGCGCTGTCACCGTTCGCAGCGGCAGCGATCACCGGCGGCGATCCCTACAAGACGACGCTGCAGTCGTGGAAGTACACCATGCCGGCGTTCCTGGTGCCGTTCATGTTCGTGCTCGATCCGCTCGGACTCAATCTGCTGCTGCAGGGGTCGTTCAAGGGGCTTGCCCAAGCCTCGGTCGTGGATATCGCGACAGTGTCGGTGACGGCCATGATCGGTATCGGCGCGCTTGCGGGCGGCATGCAAGGGTGGCTGCTGAAGAAGACCGTAGCGATCGAGCGCTGGCTGCTGATCATCGCGGGGTTGTTCCTGGTTTACCCCAAGGCGCTGTTCGACTATATTGGGATCGCGCTGATCGTGGTCGTCGTCGTTTTGCAGGAACTGCGCGGGACCGGAGCACCACCCACAGCGGGAACGTAGCGGTGTCGACCGACAACTTCGGGGACGTGCCGATGCTGGAACCGTACCAGGCCAAGTATCCGGCGCCGTTCGCGGTGCTCGGCATACGCGCTGTGGGCGAGCGGCTGACCGACATCGAGTATCTGCCGAAGGGTGTGGCGACACTGCCGCCGCTGAACGAGTTGGCCGAACGTGTTTGCCGGCAGATCGAACGTTACCTCGACGATCCGGAGTATGAGTTCGACCTGCCGTTCGAGTACCACGGCACGCCGTTCCAGTGCCAGGTATGGCGGCAAATCAGCGGTATTCCCGCCGGCAGGACGCTCAGTTACAAAGACATCGCCCGGCGGCTCAGGACCGCACCGCGGCCGGTCGGCGGCGCCTGTGGCGCCAATCGCATCCCGATCGTGATCCCCTGCCACCGCGTGGTGAGCACGCACGGCCTCGGTGGCTTCATGAAGGCGAAAGACGGGTTCCCGCTGGATATCAAGCGCTGGCTGCTGAAACATGAAGGAGCAAATCGGTAATGGGTAATGAGTAATGGGTGATGCGAGGGGGCAAAAAAGCCTTGCGCCCATCACCCATCACCCGTCACCCGTCACTCATCACCATGAATTCTTCCAGCCTCATCGACGAATTCTGCGATGCGTTGTGGCTTGAGGACGGCCTTGCGCGCAACACGCTCGACAGTTACCGCCGTGATTTAAGTCAGTTCGCCACATGGCTGGAAGCACTGCACGGCAAGAGGCTACTCGAAGGCAACCTTGTCGATATTCAAGCCTATCTCGGTCATCTGTTTAGAAAGAAGACGCGCGCATCGAGCGCCGCGCGGCTTCTTTCCAGCCTGAAACGCTTCTACCGCTTCGCGCTGCGCCAGGGCAAGATCGCCGTCGATCCGACGCTCAACATCGACGCCCCGAAACTGCCGCGCGGGCTGCCCAAGAGCCTTAACGAGCAGGACGTTGAAAGCCTGCTTGCCGCGCCACGCGTGGAGGAGGCGCTGGGCCTGCGCGACAGGACGATGCTCGAAACGCTGTACGCAAGCGGCTTGCGGGTTACCGAACTGATCACGCTCAAGATGTCGCAGGTAAGCCAGGACATGGGTGTGGTGCGCGTGATCGGCAAGGGCTCCAAGGAACGCCTTGTGCCGCTGGGCGAGGAAGCGTTGGCCTGGATCAAACGCTATCTCAAGGAAGCGCGTCCGTCGCTGCTAAGCGGCAAGGTGAGCGACGATCTGTTCGTGACCGGTCGCGGCGAGGCGATGACGCGGCAGGCGTTCTGGTGCCTGATCAAGCGCTACGCGATGCAGGCGGGACTCGGCAAGCAGCTTTCGCCGCACACGCTGCGCCACGCGTTTGCAACCCACCTGCTGAACCACGGCGCCGATCTGCGCGTGGTGCAGCTGCTGCTGGGGCATTCCGACATCTCCACGACACAGATCTACACCCATGTCGCGCGCGAGCGCCTGAAACAACTGCACGCCAAGCACCACCCCCGGGGATAAACGTGACGACTAAAGGTGACGAATAAAGGTGATGATTAATGGTGACGAAAAGCCATGCGAGCTGTACGTCACTTGTATCTCGTCACCCGCACCTCGTCACCCGTATCTCGTCACTGGTCACTGCTTGGAGCTGCGCTCGATGGCGACGGCGAGCCCGTTTACGTTTCACAGTACCGCGAGCGCTGACTGTAACAATTTGTAACCCCCTGAAAGCCGCATTACCCGCTGAATTCCTGGGGCGCGCCCGGCTGTCTTATTTACATATGGTTACAGCGTGGTGCAGCCGGGAACGTCAACCGCGTCCCGCGCGTCACGTTGCATTATCCAGGGCCCGATTTTGTTGGGTGCAGGTGTTATGTGTGCGGTCCCTTCGCTCGGCATGCACCGGCACGCATTCATTCGGGAGTCGAACATGAAAACACTGAAAACTCTCACCATACTCGTACTGGCGTTTTGCGCAACGCCGGTATTCGCCGCTGACCCGCCGTCCGTGGTCGGGCGGCTGAATCACATTTCCGGTCCGGTATCGTTTGCTCCGGCCGACGCCAATAATGATTAGGCTGTGGCGACACTCAACCGCCCGATCACGACGGGCGATCGTCTCTGGGCCGACAACGGCGGGCGCGCCGAAATGCACGTCGGCTCCACGGCGATCCGCCTGTCAGAGCAAACCAGCGTTGACGTGCTCAATATCGATGACCGTAATGTCCAGCTTCGTCTCGCCCAGGGCAGCGTCAACGCGCGCCTGCGCAATTTACCGGGCGGCAACATGTTCGAGGTCGATACGCCGCACGGCGCGGTGATCCTGAATCAGCCCGGCAGCTACCGGATCAGCGTCGATCCGTCCGGTACCGAGACAACGGTGGGTGTGCGCAGCGGACAGGCCGACGTGTTGACCGCCGCGTCCCGCTTCACGGTTCGAGCAAACCAGCAGGCGAGGGTCACCGACGCGAATGCGCCGAGCTACGACATCGCGGCCGCACCGCCCATGGATGAATTCGACCGCTGGGCCGTCGCGCGCGACCACAAGGAGGATCGGATCGCATCGACGCGCCACGTGCCTCCTGAAATGACCGGTTATGAAGACCTGGACGACCACGGCTCGTGGCGCGTCGTGCCGGATTACGGCGCGGTCTGGGTGCCCGCCGGCGTAGCGGTGGGTTGGGCTCCGTACCGCTACGGCCGCTGGGTCTGGATCTCGCCGTGGGGCTGGACATGGGTCGACAGTGCGCCGTGGGGTTTCGCCCCGTTCCATTACGGCCGCTGGATATGGCTTGGAGGCCGTTGGGCTTGGGCGCCGGGGCCGGTGGCCGTGCGGCCGGTGTACGCGCCTGCGCTGGTGGCGTTTGTCGGCGGATCGAACTGGTCGGTATCGGTGGGCATTGGCGCCGCGCCGGTAGTCGGTTGGGTGCCACTCGGCTGGCGCGAGCCGTATATCCCCTGGTATCGCGTGAGCCCGACATACGTACGCAACGTGAACGTCGCGCACGTAACAAACATCAACGTCACCAACATCTTCAACAACACGACGGTGACCAACATCAGGTACGCCAATCGGGGCGTGCCTTCAGGGGTCACCGTCGTGCGGCGCGAACATTTTGTGTCCGCGAAGCCGGTAGAACCCGTGAAAGTATCGTCGCAAGCGCTCGCTGCCGCGCCGGTTACGAGCGCCGCGCCGGTCCGCACGCCGGAGAGCGCGAGCTTCGCCGCGTCTCGTCCAGGGCCGAAACCGCCGGCGGCAGCGACCGCCCGCGAGGTGGTTACCGCTGGTGCGCCACCGGAAGTATCGAAACCACCGACGATTGATCGCGAGACGCGTGCTACGCCGCCGCCTGCGCCGCCTGCGGCCAGCGCGCCACGGCCGCAGCAGCCGGCCGAGCGGGAAAGCGCGCGTGATCGCTCTAGGGAAGATACTCCGCCGCGGGCACAACCACGGCCGCAGCAGGAGCGTCGAGTGCAGGCGCCGCCGCCCGCAGCCGCGGAGCGGCCAATCCCGCCAGCGCCGCCTCCTCAAGCGCGGGATCGCGGGGGCAACGGCAACAACGCCCGAATAGAGCGGCAGGAACGGCGGCCGGCGCCGAAAGCGGAGCCGCGCCGCGACAAGGCGCGGGAGCGGCCGGCCGCTGACAAGAAACCCGAGCGCGATTGACGGACACGAACCGCGACCAGATCGCCAGTCATTCCAGGAGATGAGTTCGTGAGAGCGTGAGGGCGGGAGCGCGCGAGGGCGACAGAACGACAATCCATCTCCCGATCTCCCGACCTCCCGACTTCACGTCTTTGCGCCGCGCTCGATCGTGACGCCGAGCCGCTTGACGTTCCGGAGCGGCGAGAGCTTGGTTACGCTCACTCTGATCCACGGCGACCTGAATTCCTGCAGAACCAGCTGCGCGACGTGCTCCGCGAGCCTTTCGACCAGTGGAAAATGGTTTCCGCGTAGACTGCTCTCGATACGCGCCACGACTTTGGTGTAATCGATGGTGTCGCCGATCTTCTCGACCGGCTTGGCGCGATCGGGAATGCCGATTTCGAGATCGAACTGCACGGTCTGCGGAGCCTTGCGCTCCCAGTCGTAGATGCCGATCAGGATGTCGAGCCGGAAGTCGTGGATGAAGATGATGTCCATTTGTCGGGTGAGGTGTGAGGGGTCAACCTCGCAAACCCTTGTCTGTGCTGTTTCGGATAGAATTGGCGCACATTCTATTTGAAATCCGATGCTCACAGTAGCTCTGACAGCACTGGCTTATCTGATCGGGTCGATTTCGTTTGCGGTGATCGTGAGCCGCGTATTCGGTCTGCCCGATCCACGGGCCTATGGTTCGGGCAATCCCGGCGCGACGAACGTGCTCCGCACCGGCAACAAAGCGGCCGCGGCGCTGACTTTGCTCGGAGACAGCGTCAAAGGCTGGCTTGCGGTTTTCATCACGGAGCGTCTTGCCGAGTCCGGCGCGGTCGAACTTACCATCGCGCTGGCCGCGGTCGCGGTTGTCGTCGGTCACATGTATTCGATATTGCTCCGTTTTCAGGGCGGGAAAGGCGTGTCGACCGCGCTCGGCGTACTGCTCGCGCTCAACATCTATCTCGCCGCAGGTACGGTTGCGACCTGGATCATCATCGCGTTTTTCTTCCGCATCTCATCGCTCGCGGCGCTGGTTTCTGCATTGTTCGCGCCGTTTTTCTGTTTCCTGCTCTACGGATGGAACGCGTTCACGGTCGCCGTGATTGCCATCTCGCTGCTGCTGATATTGCGGCACAAGACCAACCTCCGGAATCTGCTTGCCGGCAAGGAGGCGCGCTTCGGAAAACAGGATGCAGGGGTCAGGATTCAGGATTCAGAAAAGTCAGCCGATGGCTGACGCGGTGGCACGCTCAACTCTTCCAAATCCCAGCGCGGTCTGACGGTATAGCCTTTTCTTGCCGAATCCTGAATCCCGAATCCTGATTCCTCTTGCAGGCGCATCGCGCCCGCGAACGCAATCATCGCGCCGTTATCGGTGCAAAACTCGAGTTCGGGGTAAAATACGGCAAAGCCGCTGCGGCGCGCCTGAGCGGACAGCCGTTCCCGCAGCCGCCGATTGGCGCCCACGCCGCCCGCGACGACCAACTGCGTGAGCCCGGTGTGGTGGAGCGCCGCGAGCGATTTGGCGACCAGCACGTCGACGATCGCCGCCTGGAATTCGGCCGCGATGTCGGCTCGCGCCCGGGTGTCGAGCGGCCGCTGGTTGACAACCGTCCGCACAGCGGTCTTCAGCCCGCTGAAACTGAAATCCAGATCTCCGCTATTGAGCATCGGTCGCGGCAGCGTAAAGCGGCCGGCTACGCCGGCCTCGGCGAGCTTGGCCAGCGCCGGGCCGCCGGGATAGCCCAAGCCGAGCAGCTTCGCGGTCTTGTCGAACGCCTCACCGGCCGCATCATCCACGGTTTCCCCGAGCAGTTCATAGTTGCCGACGCCGGCTACCCGCATGAGCTGGCTGTGGCCGCCCGATACCAGCAGCGCGACGAACGGAAAACCCGGCGCCGGCTTTGACAGCAGCGGCGAGAGCAGATGCCCTTCCAGGTGGTGCAGCCCGAGCGCCGGGACGCCGAGCGCGTAGGCAAGACCGTGGGCGATGCTGGCGCCGACCAGCAGCGCCCCCGCGAGGCCCGGACCCTCGGTGTAGGCGATGGCGTTGAGGTCGTCCAGCCTGCAGCCCGCCTTATTGAGAATATCCCGGGTCAGGGGCAGCACGCGCCGGATATGGTCGCGCGAGGCGAGTTCGGGCACTACTCCGCCGTAGTCGCTGTGAAGGGCAACTTGAGAGTAGAGCGCGTGTCCGAGCAGGCCGCGCCGGGTGTGATAGAGCGCAACGCCCGTCTCGTCACACGAGGTTTCTATGCCCAAGACCAGCATCGGCAGACTCTGTTGTGCGGGCAAAATCGGACTTTGAAATTGGCTTGATGATTGATATAATACAAGTTTTTCGAATCCAATGAAGGGTTGACATGCCGACTGTCCGCGTCAAGGAAAACGAGCCGTTCGAAGTTGCGCTGCGTCGCTTCAAGCGCACCGTGGAGAAAACCGGGTTGCTGACCGAGTTGCGCGCCCGCGAGTTTTACGAGAAGCCTACCGCTGAACGCAAGCGCAAACTTGCGGCTGCGATCAAGCGTCATCACAAACGCCTGCGCTCGCAGCTGCTGCCGCCCAAGCTGTACTGACGCCGTGAGAGCGTAAGTCGTGAGGGCAGCACTTCGCGCCGTCTGCTTTTCCCTCTCGCGATCTCACGCTCTCCCGCCCTCCCGTGTCTCTAAAGGCAAAGATTAGCGACGACGTCAAAACCGCGATGCGCGCCGCCGACGCGCGGCGCCGCGACGCGCTGCGGCTGCTGCTCGCCGCGGTCAAGCAGCGTGAAGTCGACGAACGCGAGGAACTCGCGGACGCCGATGTTATCGCGGTCATCGACAAGATGATCAAGCAGCGGCGCGACTCGATCGAGCAATTCGAGCAGGGTGGCCGGCAGGATCTTGCCGACGCGGAGAAGTTCGAAATCGGCGTGCTGCAGGCGTACATGCCGCAGGCGATGTCTGACGCGGAAGTCGAAGCCGCCATCGCAGCGGCAATCCAGGAAACCGGCGCCGCGGGGATGCCCGGCATGGGCAGGGTGATGGCCGTGCTGAAGCCGAAGCTGGCCGGCAGGGCCGACATGGGGAATGTCTCCGCGCGGGTCAAGGCCAAGCTCGCCGGCTAGTTCGCAACGCGCAGACGAGTCCCGCAGCTGCCGCGCGCCAGGCAACTCGTTGATACCACAGATGCTTCTGTGGGTTTCCGGAAGTATCCTATAATCGAAGTGAGGCCGCGTCCGAACGGACGACGAACTCTCGCCATTCAACGCGGCTGGATTTGAATTTGAGTGAGGCCGCGTCCGAACGGCCGCTGAGTCCGCACCGTTCGACGCGGCTCGTCGTATTTTCGTGATAACGGCCGGGTATGCGCCAGCCATAAATGTTACGCTTTGACCGCTGCCTTGTGTTGCGTCCCGGGCGTCGATGATTCCACAGTCCTTCATCCAGGACCTGCTCAATCGCGTCGACATCGTCGACGTGGTGGATCGTCACGTCAAGTTGAAGCGCGCCGGCGCCAACTACGTCGCCTGCTGCCCGTTTCACAGCGAAAAGACCCCGTCGTTCACGGTGAGTCAGACCAAGCAGTTCTACCATTGCTTCGGCTGCGGCGCGCACGGCACGGCGGTCGGTTTCCTGATGGAGTACGGCGGGCTCGGTTTTGTCGAGGCGGTGAAGGAGCTCGCGCAAAGCGTCGGCATGAAAGTACCGGAGGTGCGCTCGGAGCCAGCGCAGCGTAGGGCCGAAGAAGGCGACGATCTCTACGCCGTGCTGCTCAAGGCGGCGCAGTTCTATCGCGCCCAGCTCAAGGACGCGCCGCGCGCGATCTCCTACCTCAAGCAACGGGGTCTCTCCGGCGAGATCGCCAAGCTCTTCGGCATCGGCTATGCGCCCGACGGCTGGCAGAACCTGCAGGCGGCGTTTCCGAATTACAACGCCAAAGCGCTGGTTGCCGCCGGCCTCGTGATCCAGGGCGACGAAGGCAAGCGCTACGACCGCTTTCGCGACCGCATCATGTTTCCCATTGTCGACGTGCGCGGCAATGTGATTGCCTTTGGCGGCCGCGTGCTGGGCGAAGGCGAACCCAAGTACCTCAATTCGCCCGAAACCCCGGTCTTCGAGAAGGGGCGGGAACTCTACGGCCTGTATCGATCGCGCCGGGCGATTCGCGATGCGGGACGTGTCGTGGTGGTCGAAGGTTACATGGATGTGGTCGCCCTGGCGCAGCACGGCGTCGAGTATGCGGTGGCGACGCTCGGCACCGCGACCACCCCGCTGCACGTGCAGAAACTCTTGCGGCAGGCCGACGAAATCGTGTTTTGCTTCGACGGCGATGACGCCGGCCGCCGCGCGGCATGGCGCGCGCTGGAGAACAGCCTGAATCAGCTCGTCGACGGCAAGAAATTGGCGTTCCTGTTCCTGCCGCAGGGCGAGGATCCTGACACTTACGTGCGGAAGCTCGGCAAGGACGCGTTCGAAAAACTGCTCGTCGATGCCAAGCCGCTGTCGCAATTCCTGCTGGATGAACTCAAATCGCGCGTCGATCTCAACACGCACGAAGGGCGTGCCAAGCTGCTGCAGGACGCGAGGCCGCTGGTGAAGCAGGTTGCCGCACCGCTGCTGTCTCTGATGCTGCGCAAGCAGCTTGCCGAGCTCAGCGGCGTAACGCAGCAGGAACTTGACACCCAGTACCAGATCAAAGCTCAGCCCAGGACCCAGGTGCCGGCGAAGCCTCCCGCTCCGGCCAACCTCAGCCTGGTCCAGAAGTTGATTGCGCGATTGATGTTCAACTCCGAGTTCGCGGGTCTGCTCGATCGCCGCGAAATTGAAGGCTTTCTGGACAATGTGGGCGTCAGGGTCGATGCCGGGGAGCTAAAAGCCCTCTACCGCGTGCTTGAAGCTTTGGCGAACGACCGCAATATTAGGAACTTCGGTGAGTATTTTCGCGACACGGAACAGGAGCGGGTATTCGTCTCACTGGAACCGGTGCTGTTTCATCTTGAAGAGGCCAACCTCGGAAAACCCGAGCTGGAAGAGGAAATCCTGGATGGCTGGAAAAATCTGCTGCTGCACGCGAAAAACGACGCCGATCGCAGGGCGCAGATGTCAAAACCAGATGCAGCGGCGCCGGCCGAACCGGATGGATATTCGAAAGCGCTTTCAAATCAGCCCGTTGCGGGAACGGTGGTCAAGTGAGGCGGCACTGGAATTAGGGTATAATCTCACACTTTTTTTCGGCGAAAATTTTCGGCGGGGATTGAGACATGGCAAGACTCAGGAAAGCGGCTAGGGCGAAGAAGGTCGCAGGACGAAAGAAGTCCGCGTCAAAAGCGAAGGTTGTGGCCAAGTCCACGGCCCGGGCCCGGCTTGCCGTGAAGAAGCCGGCCGCGAAACCGCGTCCCGCTGCCAAGTCCAAGCTAAAAGCCGGACTAAAAGCCCGTTCGGCGGCAAGAACCAAGCCGCTGGCCAGGGCGCGTCCGCCGTCGAAGCAGAAAGTGACGCAGAAGGACAAACGGTTGGCGAAAGTCAAAGCCGCCGCCAGGAAGGTCCTCGCGAAGCAGAAGCTCGACAAAGTCGCGCTCACCAAAGCCCTGCTTAAGCAACACCTGCTCGCGAAAGGCAAGCTCGAAGGGAAAGGCAAGCCCGGCCGGCGCAGCAAGCTGACCGCCAAGGAAAAGGCGCTGGTCAAGGAATTCGAGCGCCAGGAACTGTCTCCGGCCGATGCCGAAGCGCGCCGCACGCGCCTGAAAAAC
>Ga0156176_1079_pt1 | contig 19871 bp, 20 predicted proteins | sample RifCSPlowO2_12_FD_107829 | JGI IMG/M metagenome (GOLD analysis project Ga0156176, IMG submission 107829) | Betaproteobacteria bacterium RIFCSPLOWO2_12_FULL_62_58
CAAGTATCTCGCCTGGGCCTTCATCGAGGCGGCGAACTTCGCCCGGCGCTACTGCCCCGAGGCGAAACGCTTCTACGAACGCAAGAAGGCCAGAACCAATAACATCGTGGCCACCAAGGCGCTCGCGCACAAACTCGCGCGTGCCTGCTACCACATGCTCAAGGAGGGGAAAGCCTTCGACGTGAAGCGCTGCTTCGCCTAGCCCAGAGTTCATGGCGAAGTGCGTCAAGCCAGGATAAACGCTGGAGCCACAGCCAAGGTATCTGAATGGATGACGCGCTTTGCCGCCCAAGTTCATCGTATCCGCATCGCCTGCGGCCGCGAGCCAGACAAACGCTGGCGCCAACTCATCGGCAGCCACTGCTCTGTGAGCTACATATTGGACGCGGCGCGGTACCAACGTTCTTCTGGGGTGGCACAGCCACCAGGGCGGAGGCTCGAGTAGCACGCCTCACGCTTGAACCCGATGGGTGCATGGCGCGATTCGGTTCGCAGTCTAAACAAGCGAAGAACCGGGCGCGATAACGGACGATGAGCCAGTGAAAACATCGTGTAAGATCACGAGAGCTTAGTTCGCACTCTTGACACAGGCCAGCTAATGGGTGCGTTTATCTGCGGCTTAATTGTTCTGGTTTTCTTGGCGTCCTTGGCGGCTTGGCGGTGAAGCGTTGACATGAGCACTTGGCGGCCGCAGTGCGAGGTCGAGATCGTCGCCGGCACGCCGCCGGGCGGCGGTCTGGATCGGACAGCACGCGCCCTGGTCAGGGTCATCGAATCGCAGCGTCTGCTCGATGTCCCGGTCAAGGTCACCAACATTCCCGGCGCGGGCGGGCGCAACGCATGGGCCTGCATCGACCGCCATCCGGGCGACCCGCACATGCTGTCGATCGGCTCGCCCAACCTGACTACCGACCATCTGGTCGGCATTGCCGGGTTCGATTACAACGCATTCACGCCGCTTGCCATCCTGTATATGGAGTACATCGCGTTCGTCGTGCGCGCCGACTCGCCGATCAAGAACGGCGCTGATCTTCTCCAGCGGCTCGGCGCCGACACAGGCTCTTTCACAGTCGCGCTTGCGACTGCAATCGGAAACGCAAACCACATCGCACTGGCGAAGGTCATCCGGCATGCGGGCGGCGACGTGAAAGCGCCCAAGATTCGGGTGTTCGATTCCGCGCTTGACGCCGTCGCCGACGTCGTCGCCGGAAATGCGGATGCCGGCGCGATCAGCGCTGCGAGCGCCGTCAAGGAGCTTGCCGCAGGCACGGTACGTGCGCTCGCGGTTTCCGCCTCGGAGCGTCTGCGCGGCCCCTATGAACAGGTTCCCACGTGGACCGAACAAATGGTCGATTGCGTGATTGGCGCGTGGCGCGGCGTTGGCGGCGCGCGAGGGCTCACGTCAGCGCAGATTGCGTTCTGGGAAAATGCATTCGCATCGGCGACCGCGTCCGAAGAATGGAACGCCGAGCTCGCCCGTCATTACTGGACCCCCATGTATCTCGATGGCGCATCCCTGCGCGAGCACCTCCAGCGCGAACGAACGGATATGCAAGTCATCCTCGGCGACTTGGGCCTGCTCGATCCGGGCGTGAACGAGTGAACGGGTGAACGAGTGAGCCCCCTCACCCTAACCCGGCCCCCTCGCCTGCTGCGCAGGCTCTCCTCCGGTGACGGGGGAGAGGGGTTTTACCCGTTCACCCGTTCACAATCTCCGCATTGTGCTATGCTTATCGCCCCCCGCCCGCTGCGAATTGTCACCCGGCGGGCGCATTACGATGCGGAGTTCAGATGAGAATGGAAGTGCACGTTCACGGCACTGCATTCCTGTGCAAGGGGGTGCGGCTGTCCCAAGTCGAGCAGGCGCTGCGCCCGTGGCTCGAATATCTCGACGTGGACACGATCGCCGAAGCCGCGAGCCTCGAACGCGAGGAGCCGGGCATCGGGTTCGACACACGCGAGCGCGCCCTTAACATGTGCTGGACGGGGGAGGTGGGCCGCAGCTTTCACAGCCGGCTTACCGAAGCTTTCCACAATCTCGGTCAGTTGACCGAGTACGCCTCCGAACTCGAAGTCACCTACTATCCCGAGCACGGCGACGACGAGTTCTACCAGATGTTCGTCGGCCCGACGCCCGAGGCCATCCACGAATTCCGCCGCCAGTGCGTGATCGAGGATGTATCGAGCATGCTGTTGCGCCATCTTGGCAAGCAGGACGTTGATCAGGTGGCGGCACTCCTCAACCAGTTGTTCGACACCGACCTCGCAGCCAAGCGGGTGACCGGCGAGCCCAGCACGTCATCAACGGTGGTCCCGCTGCACCCGCGCAATAAGCACCTGCATTGAGGTCGGTGATTCGTGACTGATGAAGCGTGACTGGTACGGCGTGACGGAAAAGGCGTAACGACGAAGGTGTAACGGATCAGGCGTAAGCAACAGAAGTTTGCGCCTCACTGGTCACGCTTCTTCAGTCACGAAGTTTCAGTCACGCCTCATCAGTCACGATCTACCGGTCACGCTCCTGCTACTAGCGGCAGGCTTATCGCCTTGCGGGTCCGCAGCGATTCCTCGATCGCCATCGTCACTTCGACCACCTTGCGAGCGTCCGCCGGTGTGGCCAACACGCACGGCCGTCCGGTCGACAGATGATCGAGCCACGCCCGGCTCTCGGTCGCGACCGGCCCCCAGAACTCGCCGAGCGCCCAGTCGCCCGGCGTGCCGCTGCCGAGGAACACCATGTTGACGCTGTGATCCGGAATATAGACGTGATCCGCCCCGCGCTCGCTGTACATGAGCTGGTCGGTGTGATCGTCATCGAGGATCATCACGCCTTCGCTGCCGAGAATTTCGACTCGTGCTGCATGCCCCAGCGAAGGGTATTGCGGCGGCAGCGCATAACTCACGCCTAAGCTCGCGACCGCGCCGTCGGCGTAAGTCAGTATCACCCATGCCACGTCGAACGCATTGTAGCCGCTCGCCTGGATGACGCCGCGCTGCCCGCGCGCCACGACCTCGACCACGTCATTGCCAGCCAGCAACCAGTTCACGAGGTCGATGTAGTAGGTCAGGCCGGAGACCGGATTGCTTTCGGCGGGCATGCGCTTGAGGGTCTGCATCGCCTGGGAACGCGAGTTGTAGACGCGCGCCGCCGCCCCGGTGATGCGGCCCAGCCGCCCCTGGATGATCTGCTCCTTGGCGAGCAGATAGCGTTTCTTGAAGCGCCGGCTGTAGCCGACGTGGAGACGGCCCTTGCGCTCGCCCACGGCAGCGATGATGCGGTCCGCTTCCTTGAGATCGACCGCGAGCGGTTTTTCGACCAGCACCGGCTTGCCGAGGTCGAGCGCTTGCAGCACCGCCGTCGTATGCTCGAGCTCGATCGTGGACACGATGACCGCATTCACTTCGGGGCGGGACATCGCATCGAGGTTGTCGCCCGAATGGAACTGGGCGCCGACCCTTAGCGCAAGGGCTTGCGCGCGCGCGGGATCGCGGTCCGATACCGCGAGAAAGCGCACCGCCGGGTGGGCGGCCGCCATCAGCGCGCGCAGCGTGCCGATGCGCCCCGATCCGATGACCGCGATGCCGAGCTGTTGGCGTTGCATGATTCGCCCTCACGTTTTCTTCAACGCCTCCGGATTGAGCACGTTGATCGGCTTGCCGGCGGCAAACGCCAGGATCTGGTCGACCGCGGTGCCGAAATAGGCTTCGTAGGTGCGCTGCTCGACGTAGCCGAGATGCGGCGTGCAGATGACGTTGTCCATCTTGATGAGCGGGTGGCTCGCCCCCAGCACCGGTTCTTCTTCATAGACGTCGACCGCGGCGAAACCCGGACGGCCTTTCTTCAGCGCCTCGACCAGCGCGCCGGCCGCGATGATCGGCGCGCGGCTGGTGTTAACGAAGAGTGCGGTCGGCTTCATGCGCGCGAGATCGGCCGCGGTCACGATGCCGCGCGTCTCCTTGTTGAGCGGCAGATGGATGCACAGCACGTCCGCGCTCTCAAAGAACGCCTCGCGGCTTGCCGCCACTTCGAATCCCGCCTCGCGGGCGCGCGCGGTCGAGCCTTCGCGGCCCCAGCACACGACATTCATGCCGAATGCCTTTCCAACTTTCGCGACGAGGCTGCCGATCTTGCCGAAAGCGTAGATGCCGAGCGTCTTGCCGCTCACGCCGGTGCCGACCGTGGATTGCCATTGGCCCTGCTTGAGCCGCTCCACTTCGTGCGGGATATGGCGCAGCGCCGAAAGGATCAAGCCCCACGTCAGCTCCGCGGTCGGACTGGGATTGCCGGCGCCGCCGGCGGAAACCACCACGCCCTTTTCAGTACACGCCACGACATCGATATGGCCAGCATTGCGGCCGGTCTGACTGATGAGCTTCAGTTTCGGCAGGCTCTCGACCACCGCGCGCGGAAACGGCGAGCGCTGCTGGGTGAGAAGCACCGCATCGGCGTCCTTCAGCCGTTCGGCGAGCCTGGCGGGATCTTTCTCGGTATCGTGATAAACGATGACGTCATGGCCCTTGAGCCTGGGAAAACACTGGAGCTTGCGAAAAGCGTCCTGGTAATCGTCGATGACTGCGATTTTCATTTGTGCTCCCCTGAGAGTGGCTGCGTATTATAGGGCTTATCGATCGTTGCATTATCGACCAAACAAGTAAATGTCGTCCCCGCGAAGCCTGTCCTCGAGTGTCTTGATCGGGGAGCGGGGACCCATACTGCGTTGCCACCCGCGTTGATGCGCGAATTGCCCCCCTCCTACCTCCCCCCGCAAGCGGAGGGAGGGGATACCCGTTTCCACGGGAATGACATCGTCCTATTGCGACTGTTAGCCGGTTTTTCAAAGCTCAACGGGTCTTATCCGCGCGTGGACTCAGCACGCCGCTGCCCGTCAGAAGCAGTGAATTGGCGACGAACACCGGCCAGACACCGAGCACGCTACCGATGGTGCCGAATATCAGCGGCACGGCGATGTGCATGAAGTTGTTGATGGTGAGGCGCAGGCCCAGCGCCTCGCCTGAACGGCCGTGCGGTGCGCGGCTGTAGATGAGCGTCAGCGTCAGCGGCTGCCCGCAACCCATTCCGAGACCGAGCAAGAAGGCGATCGTGCCCAGCAGCACGGCGCTCTCGAATAGCGGGAACACCAAGTAGGCCGCCCCGCCCACGAACAGCGACCAGGTCAGCACCGCTTCGGCGCTCCAGCGCTGGACCATCGCCGGTATCACCAGCCGCACCACGAAGGCCGCGGCGGCGAACATGCTCAGCACGACACCGATCGCGGTAGCGGAAAGTCCTATTCCATGGCCGTAGATGGGCATGTAAAACTGGAAAAGATCGGTGCCGGTCAGGATGGTGGCGCTGCTGATCATCGCACGCCGCAGCGGCGGATTGCCGAGCAGGTTCTTGGCGTTCACCACGTGCTCTTCCTCCGCGCCTTTCTGCGCGCGCTGCCTGCCGACCTGTCTTGCAAATATCATGATCAGCACCGGCATCAGCGGCACAGCGGAGAGATAAAGATAGGTCGTGGCATGCCCGAAGCTGTCGATGGAAAATCCGGCGATCAGCGGTCCGGCAAAGCTGCCGACGGCCATGACCAGGCCGTAGTTGGTGAAATTCCGGGTGCGGTCCTCCCTGGCGCTCAGGATGCCCACCAGGTTCTGCACCGAGACGTTGTAGAACACGTGGGAAGCGCCGATCAGGGCGGCGGATGCATAGAGCCCCGGGAGCGTGGGGAAAAGGTACGGCAGCAGCAGGGCGAAGGCGAGCCCGATCGATCCGGCGAGCATGGGCGGACGCACGCCGAGGCGGTCGGAAAGCTTGCCGGCGAAGAGGCCGAGCAGCATCGGGAACAGCGAATACATCGCGATCAGGGCGCCGATATAGAACTGCGGCGCGCCGAGCTCGATCGCGAACAATGATATGAGGACCTTGCTGCCGCGCAGGCTGGTCATGTTGCACAACACGATCAGGAAAACGATGTAGATCGACATGCGTTATCCCGCCCGCGGGCCGCGGCTCGCATAACCGCCGAGCACGAGCATCGCGGAACTGGCCCAGAACACGAGTGACAGCCCGAACGCGGCGCCGACCGCCCCGAACACCACGGGTACCGCCACATGCATGACATTGTTGATCGCGATGCGCAGCCCGAGCGCCTCGCCGACGCGCTCTGCGGGGGAATAGTTGTAGGTCAAGATGGTCGACAACGGCTGCCCGAGACCCAGGCCGAGGCCGAGTATGAAGGAAATCGCGGCCAGCGCCACGGCCTGCGTAAAAAACGGGATGAGCGAAAACGTCGCCGCCGCGAGAAACAGCGAATAGGCCAGCGTCTTCTCCTCGCCGTAGCGGCGCACGAGCAGAGCGAGCATGACCCGCACCACGAAGGCCGCCGCCGCAAAAGTCCCGAGCACCAGGCCGATAACGGAAGCGGAGAGCCCGGCCGCATGGCCGTAGAGCGGCATGTAGAGCTGGTAGAGATCGAGGCCGGTCATCACCACCGCACTCCCGAAGAAGGTGCGGCGCAACGCCGGGTTTCTCACAAGGTCCATCATGCGCTGCGACCGGGTCTCCTCTCTTTTGACGGCGGCGACAGGAATGCGTCTGAACAGATAAAGCAGGCCGAGCACCGCGACGGTATTGAGCAGCGCAAGGCACAGATAGGTCGGCACATGGCCGAGGTGGTCGATTGAAAAACCGGTCGCCACCGGGCCGGTCAAGTCGCTGGTCGCCACCGCCAGCGAATAGATGTTGAAGTTGCGGGTGCGCGCCGCCCCGCCGCCGAGTGCGCCCGTCAGCGACTGCATCGATATCTGCACGAAAATGAAGCCGAGGCCGACCACCGCGGCGGCAACGAACAACGCAGCGAGCGTAGGCCTGGCGAAGGGAACCAGTACGCCCAGCCCCATGCCGATCATCCCGGCGAGCAGCGGCAGGCGCACGCCATAGCGGTCGGCCACCTTGCCGGCATAGACCGCGAGCAGCAGCGGAAACAGCGCATACATCGCGAGCAGCACGCCGATGGTAAAAGGGCTGGCGCCAAGCTCCAGGGCGTAGAGCGTGTTGAGAATGCGCACGCCTTTGTAGGCGCTCGAATTCAGCAGCACCAGCGCGATGATCTGGTAGATGTTCATTCGTATTGTTCGTTCGCGTGCCGCACGCGTTGAACGGCAGCGTGTTGTTCGTTCCAACGCGCGCAGTTAAGCCGGCGTCTATCGAACTCTGCATAATTGGCTAACAGTCGTAATAGGTCGATGTCATTCCCGTGGAAACGGGAATCCATACCATGCATCGCGCTTCGTGGTAGCTCAGTATGGGTCCCCGCCTTCGCGAGGACGACATTCATTTGTTAGTCGATTATGCAAGGATCTAGCGCCGGCTTTAACCCGTATTTTACCGGACGCGAGCGGGCATGCGCGCCGCTTTGGACCGCCGCGCCATGGCGGCCACCGGGGCCTTCGCATACAATCGCGCTTTCCTGCATCTCGCCAAGTCCATGTTGCGAACTACGCTGCGCGCGCTCCGCCATCGCAACTTCAGCCTGTTTCTCGCCGGACAGATGTGCGCGCTGATCGGCTACTGGATGCAGAACATCGCGCAGAGCTGGCTGCTTTACCGCATGACCGGCTCGGCGACACTGCTCGGCGTGCTCGGCTTCGCGAGCAGCCTGCCGATCCTCGTGCTGGCGCCGTTCGCCGGACTGTGGGCGGACCGCTGCAACCTGCATCGCACGATGTTCGCCACGCAGATTCTGGAGATGCTTCAGGCGGTGGTGCTCGCCGCGCTGGCGCTCGCGGGCGTGATCGCGCCATGGCACATCGTCACGCTCGCCATGCTGCTCGGCGTGCTGGTGGCGGTCGAGCTGCCGGTGCGCCATGCCTACCTGCTCGAGCTGCTCGGCGGCAAGGAAGACCTGCCCAACGCCGTCGCCGTGACATCGATGATGGCCAATACCGGCCGCCTCATTGGGCCGGCGCTCGCCGGCGTCATGATCGGCTGGATCGGTGAAGCCGGATGTTTCGCCCTCAATGCGCTGAGCTTTACGGCCGTGATCGTCACCTTCCTGATGATCCGGGTTACGCCGAGCGTGCGCCCGCCATCGCACCCGCCGCTGTGGCGGGGCCTGCGCGAAGGTCTCGCCTACGCCTGGCGCTCGCTCCCGATCCGCCTGCTGCTCATGCTGCTCGCGCTGGCCGCTTTGTTCGCGACTTCCTATATGACGCTGATGCCGGTACTGGTGCGCGAAGTATTCGGCGGCGGCGCCGAGATGATGGGTTTTCTGATCGGAGCCGCCGGCTGCGGCGCGGTGGCCGGCACGCTCTACCTCGCCGCGCGCAAGAACGTGCGCGGACTGGTGAGGCTGATGACCTATGCCAGCTTTGGCGCGGGCGTTGCGCTGATGCTGCTCGCCTGGTCGAAAGTGGTGTGGATCGCCCTGCCCCTATTGGTGGTGATCGGCTTCGGCATCCTCGTCACTTCGGTCTCGGTCAACATGATTTTGCAGACCATCGTCGAGGACGACAAGCGCGGCCGCGTGATGAGCCTCTACACCGCGGCGTTTCTCGGCATGACCCCGTTCGGCAGTCTCGCCGCGGGATGGCTGGCGGATCTCGTCGGCGTTGCCTACACGATTACGCTCGGCGGGGCGTGCTGCGCCGCCGGCGCGCTCTACCTCGCGTACAAGCGGCCACAGATCCGCGAGCATATCCGCCCGATCTACACGCGGCTCGGCATCATCTCGAAATAGCTATTCAGCTTTACCTATCCCTGTGCCACCCAATCACACCACCCCGCCCCTATGGGGCACCCCTCCTCAGCGGAGGAGGGGAGAATTTTCCCCTCCTTGTTAAGGAGGGGTGGCGCCGAAGACGACGGGGTGGTTACGTCGCGCGACTTGCTCGTGGCCGTCACGCGGTTACGTAATTATCAATAATTGACCCTTCCCCCTTGACGGAGGAAATAAACCAGAAACATCATTTTTTGTTAAAGTGAGAATCCGGATCGTGCTATCCATCCACGTAGAACAACCTTTTCGCGCATATCGGAGGCAGCCATGGCTGAAGTCGTGACCGATGTTCTCGCACAAGTCCGGCAGTGGCAGGAGGCCGGCAGGGGTGTCGCGCTCGCCACGGTGGTCGGCACCTGGGGTTCGTCGCCCTGTCAGGCCGGCAGTCATCTCGCGGTGAGCGACGACAGCGCGTTCGTGGGTTCCGTCTCAGGCGGCTGCATCGAGGGCGCGGTGGTGACCGAAGCCCTGCAGGTCATCGCAGACGGACGGCCGCGCCAGCTCGAATTCGGCGTGACCGACGAAATGGCCTGGTCCATAGGCCTTGCCTGCGGCGGCAAGGTGCAGATCTACGTGGAGCGCGTCGAATGAAGCTCGACCATCTGGCGCAGATTCTCGCCGCCCAAGCGCAAAAGCGGCCGATCGCCCTGGCGACGCGGCTGGCCGACGGCGCGCAGTCCCTCTACGACGGCGTGACCTGCACCGGCGCGGTCGCGTTGAGCGCCGAGCAGCTTGCGGAAGCGCACGGGCTGCTGGTGGCCGGCCGCAGCGCCTCCCTCGCCGCGAGCCGGGGCGAGATCTTCCTGCGCAGCTACGCGCCGCCCGCCAAGCTGGTGGTGATCGGCGCGGTGCACGTCACGCAGTACCTGGCGCCTATGGCGGCGCTCGCCGGATTCGAGGTGATCGTCATCGATCCGCGCAGCGCCTTCGCCACCGAGGCGCGCTTTCCCGGCGTCACGCTGGTGGCCGAGTGGCCTGGCCCGGCCCTGGCGCGGATCGGCCTGGATGACCGCACTGCGGTGGTGACCCTCACCCACGATCCCAAGCTGGACGATCCGGCGCTCTGCGCCGCGCTGCAAAGCCCGGTGTTCTACATCGGCGCGCTGGGCAGCTCCCGCACCCACGCCAAGCGCATCGAGCGCCTGCGCGAGCACGGCCTCGCGGAACTCGCGCCGCGCATCCACGCGCCGGTGGGCCTCGACCTGGGCGGCCGCGCCCCGGCCGAAATCGCGGTCTCCGTGCTCGCACAGGTGATCCAGGAACGCTACCGGCGCACGCCGTGATGAGGTTCCGTGCGTGACCCTGAAAGGATAAGAGTGAAAGGATTTTCTATGGAGCACGGTCATTGGCCGTCTTGACAGACGGAAACCTGGAAGAGCCGTATCGAAACACCAAGGTCGCTATTGCGAGTACCAGAATCGCTCCCGAAATCAAAAGAATCCCGTTGTCTGGCTCGTGACTGACTTGTATCTTCCCAATCAGCATCCTTGTCAAAGCGGTGACTCCGACATAGATAAGAAAACGAACCGGCATGTGGTTGGTCTTGAAGTAGATACCAACCATTGCCCCGAGCTCGAGGTAGATGAAGAGCAGGAGAATGTCCTCGATCGCAGCGTGACCTTTCGCGGCCATTCCCATAAACGCAAACACCGCTGACCATACAATCGAACCCCCTATGGCGAATAACGCGAGATAATGGAACCCATCAACCAACACATTGCCGATGGCGTCCGAGAACGTCTTGATCTTCTGGGTCAGCGTGCCAATTTTCTGAAGTTGTTCCATGTGTTTCTCCTTATTGACCTTTACGAAACCGGATGACAATCCGGATTCGCTCGACGCTCCCCTCTCCGCTCGGGAGAGGGGCGGGGGTGAGGGTCGAGCACTGTAACGCAGTTACGTAATGCTCGATAGTATTCCGTGACGCCGTACTGAAGGTCGCTGCTTCTCTCGAAAGGCCGGATTATTTTGGATTGTCGTCTCGGGCTCAACGTGAAGGTAACCGGCGCTGCGCGCAAAGGACGGCCGCCGAAGAGAAGAAGGCGGAGTGACCACAACGCAAAAAACCGCCTATGGGCGCGGCGTCCGGGTTGACCGCCGGGTTAGGCATCGTCCCCACGCAGCAGCGATGGCTTGGAACGACCGATCGACGTAACAGACTCTGCAAAACGCAGTACCTCATCGGTGATGTAAGCTTGAAGGTGACCGTAGGTTACGAAGTCGAGTAAATAGTCGCCCTTGAGCGTTCCAGAGTCCAGGTTCCGAACGAATGTCACGCGACCTTGGCGCTTTAGCTCCCTTTTGGGATCGGATGCATCTAGCGTCATCAAGTGATCTCTGAGGACTACTACAGGAAAGAAGAGCCAAACCGTTCGCCCTTTGCCTTGCTGGCTATGCGTCTGGACGGCCTTTTTTCGCGCTTCAAGGGCCTTCGCGAGCGGGAGAAAAAGCGAGTCGTATATGCCGTCGTGATTGGCGACCCATTCGCTCCCTTTTCGAACGATCTTAGAGAACTGAGTTGCCTTCCGAGGGTCTCTAAAGTAGTAGTGTGCACCGGCTAGTTCCAAATGAAGGAAGGCCGGGACCTCGCGATAGCTCTTGGCGTCTATAGGTTGCCGGTAGGCTCGGCGTGGGAAGACGTATTCACCGGGCTGCGGCACCTCAAGTTCGCGCTTGTTCTTGAGCCGTTCGAGAAATACGAGTGGAGCATCTGTGTCTTTGCACTCGACAAGCAGCTCAACGAAGACCTGTAGGCCTCGTTGTTCGTCGTTAAGTACGTTTTTAATCGCTCGGATATCTATCTCACGTGACTTCTCTTGGTCGGCATCAAGATATGCCCAACTGGTCTCTACGTGAAACCCGTTCGCCTCGATAGCCGTGGCCACCTCCTGTTCGAAGAGGAAACCGGATTTCTCCAACGCGACGATGATTTTTTGATCGGAAGGTAGGTTGGTCGACATGGCGGAAATTGGAGGATGCCTAGCGTTGCGATTGGCCGGCCGTCAACAGCGGCGCGCAGCGACGCTGTTGACGATCCGGGTCGAATCGCGTAGGCACGTGCGCAGCACTTGAGCTGGTTGCCGCTTTGAGAGGGAACGTTCTGTCATGTGGGGAGGGCCAATAGTCGCCGGAAATCGCTTTCGCCAATGATCCGGATGCCTTGCCCCTGTGCCATCAGCTCTTCGGCCTTGCGGTGCTTGCTGCTCCTTTCGTGGCCGGAGAGTCTGGCGATATCTTGGTCTCCGACGACCAGAACGGTAGTGTGCTTGGTTACACCGCTGTCGACCTCACAACCAGCGGCGGCGGCCAAGTCTGCTGCCTCTCGGCGTGGCATCGAGAGCGCGCCTGTGAAGACCACCTTCTCACCAAATAGAGGGCCATCTGGATTACCAGTTCTTGAAACTGGCGCTGTAGAAAGTGGGTTAATTGGTTTTGCTGTTCGGTCGAGCCATTGCTCAACCGTAAAGCCGGTTTCCGCCATTGCTCGTAGCAGGACCTCGCCAGCGGCTCTTGCATCTTCTTTGGCGTTGTGATGCTGGAACTGGATATTCAGGTGTTTTGTCACATTGGCTAAGCCGTAACCCTTTTGCGCAAAGGCTGGCCAAGCACGCCGCACGACGCGAGCGGTATCAAGCCAAGTGCAGTTGTGCGGAGGAAGGCCGTTCTTCTCACACGCCCGAGATAGGGCTGCACGATCAAAGGGCGTATGGCTCGCGACCACGCGACCTTGCAACCAGGGCGCGAGTAGCTCGTAAACGATCTGCCACTTTGGTGCACCCCGAACCGCCCTCTCGTCTATGCCATGGACGGCAACGTTCATCTCATCGAAGTAGTCTTCTGGATCGACCAAAGACTCCCACGTGTCATGTAGCGTTCCATCGCGAAACGCAGCAACGCCAACCTGGCAGATGCTCGCAAAGTCTGGGTTGGCGGTCTCAACGTCGATCGCAACAAAGTTCACTTCCCTCTCCTGTGTTACCTAAACGTATAGTGAACTTCCGAAAAGTCGGTCAATTAGACACCTGAAGTCGGCCTGCTGTCATCTCCGCCTGCAATTCAAACGCATAGCCGATACCCCGCACCGGGAGGTCCCAGGATAGGCTGCGATGCGCGCGGCTTCAACAGAGATTAGACTGCGTGGCGAAGAAAGATGACTCACGAATCAAGCCGTTCCGACGACGAGCAAGGCGCCTCGTTCTGGATGCTGGCCCAGAAGGCGGTCAGCGGTAAGCGGGAACGTCAGCCGGTAAGCGGTAAGCGAGGCAAGACTCGCCGGTGTGGGGCTTTCCGCTCATAGCTCACTGCTCACCGATGGGTTCCCGCCTCCGCGGGAACGATACCATGCAGTCACTCAGGCTTCGCGCCCGAGGCTTCGACGACCTTCGCCCACTTCTTGATTTCGGATTTGATGCAGGCGGCGAAATCCTCGCGAGTGGCTGGAATCATATCTTGCATTTTTGAACCTTATATGCAAAAGTGCAAGGTATGCGCTACGTGCCCAGGCAGCACGCCGAGCGGCTTCGGTCGCTCCTCCGGTCTTTCCCGGCCGTCCTCGTCCTGGGGCCGCGCCAATGCGGTAAAAGCACGCTCGCGCGCCGCGTTCTCCCGGACTGGACCCATCTCGACCTTGAGCGCCCGGCCGACCTCGCCGTGCTGGCCGCCGACTTCGAAGGCTTTTTCGACGCTCACCCCGGCGCGTTGGTGATCGACGAGGCCCAGCGCCTGCCCGAGGTGTTCCCGGTCCTGCGCCACGTGATCGACCGTTCGCGCGGCAAAGGCCGCTTCCTTCTGCTGGGTTCGGCGAGCCCAACACTCATGCGCTCGGTGTCCGAGACGCTTGCCGGCCGGGTGGCGCTGCTGGAGCTCACCCCCTTCCTCGCTTCGGAACTGGCGGGCACCGCCCGCGCCGACGACCGCTGGTTCTGGGGCGGGTTTCCACCGATTCATGCCTTGCGCGACACCCGCGCGCGCGGCGAATGGTTCAACGCTTATGTGTCCACGTTTCTCGAGCGCGACCTGCCTGCCCTGGGCCTGGGACTGCCTGCGCGGCGGCTGCGCACGCTCTGGACGATGCTGACTCATGTTCATGGCAATCTGCTGAACGTCTCCGATCTCGCCCGTTCCCTTGCCGTGTCCTCCCACACGGTGGCGGGTGATTTGGACGTGCTGGAGGGCGCGTACATGATCCGCCGCCTTTATCCCTACCACGCCAACGTGCAAAAGCGTCTGACGAAGAGCCCAAAGCTCTACCTGAGAGACACCGGGCTGCTGCATTTCCTGGCCGGTCTGCGCCAGCCGCGGGAGCTGGCGACGTGGCCCAAGCGCGGTGCCTCGTTCGAAGGCTTGGTAATCGAGGAACTCGCCGGGCTCGCTGCTCGTCGGCTGGTTCGGCCCGAGATTTTCTTCTGGCGGACACATGCCGGGGCGGAGGTCGATCTGCTGATCGCCGACGGGCGGCACATCCTGCCCATTGAAATCAAGCTCGGCGCTGCGGTGGACCACTATGCCGTTGCCGGGCTGCGCCAGTGCATGAAGGACCTCGGGCTGCGCCGGGGCTGGGTGGCCTCGACCGCGCGCGAGCGGCGGCGCTTGTCCCCGGGAATCGAAATCATTCCTTGGGCCGACGTTGCTTCCGGCCAGGTCGAGCTGTTCTGACTCTTGTATTCTCTGAGGGGTGGGCGATGCAGGTGGCGTGAAACCGCTCGATCGCGTCGCCGAGCCAGGATTGATGGATCTGCCGCAATCGCTTTACTCCACTTTGATTCCCGCGTCATTGATCACTTTCGCGAACTTTGCGGCCTCCGACCTGATGTAGCCCGCAAACGCCTCGGGCGTGCTGCTGGTCGCCTCGATACCGAGGGCGGCGTAACGCTCCTTGACATCCGGCAGCCCGTGAACGCGCACGATCTCCGCGTTGAGCTTGGCGACGATCTCCCTCGGCACTCCGCGCGGGGCGAGCAGCCCCCACCAGTTTTCGAGCGCGAAACCGGGCAGTCCCGACTCAGCCACCGTCGGCATCTCCGGTAACAGGGATGTGCGTTTCGGGGTGGTCACGGCCAGCGCGCGCAGTTTGCCGGACTTCGCATGCGGCAGCGCGATCGGCATGTCGGAAAATATGAGCTGCACCCGTCCGCCGAGCAGGTCATTGAGCGCAAGCACCGTGCCCTTGTAAGGGACGTGCACGATGCTCACGCCGGCGCGCAGGTTGAACATCTCGCCGCCCAGCGATGCGAGCGTGCCGGCGCCGCCCGAGCCGAAATTGAGCGCACCCGGTTTCGATTTTGCGAGCTGGATCAGCTCCCGCACCGACTTCACCGGCAGGCCCGGATGAACCACCAGCAACTGCGGCGCGGACCCGATGAGGCTCAGCGGCACGAAATCCCGCAGCGTGTCGTAGGTAATCTTGCTGTAGAGGCTCGGGTTGGTCGCGAACTGGCTCAAGTTTCCATGCAGCAACGTGTACCCATCGCCCGGGGCCCTCGCCGCGATCTCGGTACCGATGATGCCGCTCGCGCCGGGACGGATGTCCCCCACCACCGGCTGTCCCCACGCTTCCGTGACTTTCTGGCCGAAAATGCGGGCTATCGTGTCGGAGGTGCCGCCGGGATTGAACGGCACGATCATGCGGATCGGCCTTGTTGGATAGCTCTGCGCCGCCAAGGCAGTCCCCGCGGCCATGAGCAGCGCCGCCCCGCACAAAACAACTCGCTTCAATTTATTTCTCCCGGTTCGTTGGGCATATAAGCGATCATAGTTGTGCATTATAAAGGGAAGCGTCCCGTTTTCCCGTTTTCCTGACTTGCCTCTTGGCCTGAGCTCGAACAGACCCTCTCCAAATGTCCGCGAATGCGGAAGCCTCAGATTTGGACCGTGCTCCATCAGAAACTCTGCAATGCGCGCGTAGTCCGCAAGGATGCCCGGCACACACGTCTTGTTGAGCGGCGCGCGGCTTTATGCCCGTCCGCTCGAACTAAAGTTGGGCCGCTGTATCAGCCATGAGCCGCCTCGGCGTGCAATCTCAGCCCCAGGGCATTTACCACCTTGAGGATCGTGTCGAAGTCGGGACTACGCTCACCGGAGAGCGCTTTGTAAAGACTTTCGCGAGACAGACCGGCATCACGGGCCACCTGCGCCATGCCCCTGGCGCGTGCAATATCGCCGAGCGCCTTGGCGATGAACGCTGCGTCACCCTTTGCCTCATCAAGGCAAGCCTCCAGATATGCCGCCATTTCTTCCGGCGTTCGAAGGTGCTCGGCGACATCGTAGCGAGTAGTCTTTGTCTTGCGCATCATGCGCTCCTAAAGGTTGCGTGCGAGGCGCAATGCAGTTTTGATGTCGGCGGACTGTGTGCGCTTGTCACCGCCTGCCAGCAGAATCACTACTTCGCGCCCGTGTTTTTTGAAATACACCCGGTAACCGGGTCCGTAATCGATCCGCAATTCGGAAACGCCCTCGCCAACCGGCTCGACATCCCCGGCGCTACCTGCGGCGAGGCGCTCGATCCTGACCTGAACCCGTGCCCGCGCACGAACGTCGCGCAGACCGTCAAGCCACTGGGCGAAAGTCTCGGTCTTGCGAATCTGAAGCATGTGACAATGTAGCCCCGTGGCTACATGTTGTCAATGCTTGGTATCAGGCGGCGTGGCAAAGTAAGATGGTCGGGAAACCGAGTTCGTCCTGCGCGGATTCAGGACCCGTTGGCTGCCCCTCACCCCACCCTCTCCCCGCTAGCGCGGGGCGAGGGGATCTTCTTGAATATGCAAAAGCGCAAGGTATGCGCCACGAGCCCAGGCAGCACACCGGGCTCGACGCCTCACTCCTCACGCTCTCACGAATTCTTGAGGACGCTGTTGTCGTTGCGCCAGCGCTCCCAGGCGGCGCGCTGGTCTTCGCGGATCGATTCATCCTCGAGCATGCGCCGCACCAGGGCGGTGATGTCGGATTCGTACCCGTCCTTGCGCTTTTCGAACTGCCATTTGTGACCCGCCGGGAACACCGGGGATTTCGTAACCTTGCTGAATTTCATGGGAGAAAAATGATGGGTGATGGGTAATTGGTGACGGGTGATCGGTGATCGGTGATCAGTGATCAGTGATCAGTGATCAGTGATTGGTGATTGGTGATTGGTGGCTAGTTGATTCGATCCTCAATCCTCGATCCTCGATCCTCAATCCTCAATCCTCAATCCTCTTTCCTCGATCCTCGCCGCTCGGCGGCTGATAGCCGTAGCACGAGCAGGTTGACGAAATGGAGTGGCGCGGCGCCGCCTGCGACCTGGGAGGGTCGCCGAATTTTGCGCCCAGGTAGTTCACGGTTTCGGCGATCACCAGCCCCAGCAGCAGTACAGCCGACGCGGCGCGGGGAAACGCCACCTGACCGCCGGCAGCGCCCTGCGGCACCGGCGTGCCGAACGACGCACCGACTCGGGCCGGGCCGACGGTTGCTTGTCCACTCGTCGCCGCGGAAGTGGTGGTGGTCGTCGCGCCGCCGCTCGTCGTCTGGTTGCCGTGCAAGGCCACAGAACAGCCCGAAAGAGCGAAACAGAACGGCAACAGCACCATTGCGCGCATGGGTACTCACCGCTGGTGATAGACGCTGCTAGTGTGGTGAGTCATTATTTCGATGCAGAATTCCTAAAGCCGCTCACATTGAGAAAGTGTAGGTCAGGTTGCCGCATCGGTGGCTACCTGACGCTCAGCGGATGTCGGGGAACGCTGCGCGTACCCCAACCTACGCCCAAGTGCAACGAATTAACGACTCGGGACTAGTATAGCGCACCGAAAGAAAAGCGTGAACGGTGAGCGGTAACCGTGGACAAGGAGCGGTGCGCAGGGAACCGTCCACAACAAACCGCGCCTCAATTTTCCGCTTACCGTTTCCCGCTTACTGCTTGCCGCTTGCCGCTTGCCGCCTTCTGCGCGATCAGTTGCGCGCGGTCCTTGAGCAGCGGCTCGACGGCGGACTTGGCCACGACGTAGGTCCACTTCGCGAGCGCCTTCTCGCGCGCCATGCGCGCCTCGAGGTTTTTCAGGTTCTCGGCGAACTCTTTGTCGCGGCGCGCCGTGTCCTCGGGTTTTTCGTCTTTTTCCGGCGTGCGGCGGCCGGCCGGATCGCCCGAAATGGTGAAGCTCACGTCATACTCGTTACCGGTTTTTTTCTTCGCGATCTTGACCGTGTAGGTCAGGTTGTCGAAAGTCTCGGCGACCGCCACTAAAGGCTTCTCCGGGTCCTCCGGCTTGGCGCCGGCAGCGACATCGGTGAATGCCATGCCGCCGAGCGCATTGACCGCGCCCACCGCGGCGCTGGCATCGAGATCGCCTCCGCCGCCGGCAAACTTCCATTGGCCCCACTCGAGATCGCGCGTGATCTTCCACTGGGGCGGCGCGCCTTCGGGGCCGACAGCGAGCGTCTTGATGCGGTCGGCCTTGAAGAAGTCCTTGGCGAGCCATTTGCCGGGCGCGGCGTCGGCGGCATGCAGCGGATCGGACACGACCACCACCGTATCCTTGGCGCCGGTGACCAGAATGTAGCGGCCGGCCGGCACGCCGTCCTGCGCGGCCGGCAACGGGTTCATCGGATCCTTCTTGAGGATTTTCTTGCCGAGGATCAGGCTCGCCAGCACTTTGCCCGCTTTGTCCTTGAACTCGACCAGCGTGCCCACGCCCTCGCCCGCGCCAGGCGCCGCGAGCTCGACCCGCGGCAGGAGCGACGCTCCCACGTTTTCGGCTTGCGTCACCTTGAGCTCGATCAGTTTCACCATGAAGTCGCCGATGGCCTGGACATCGGCCGCGTAGCCGCCGCGCTCCTCGACTACCCATCCGGTGTCTTTTCTCGAGAGAGTGGCCTGCGTCTTGGCGTCCCGCAGGCGCATCTGCGTGACATCGGCAATCCTGAATTCGGGCAGGAGCTTCGCGCCGATCTTGGCGCCGCTCGCGCGATAGGCCGCGATGTCCTGCCAGAACAGCGCGAACCCGGCGCCGCCGAGCACCAGCAGCGCAACGACGAGAATCAGAAACTGCTTGCGGTTCATGCGCGCGCCCTCACCTTCCTGCGTTTCACCAGCGCGAGAAGCAATCCGGCCAGCGCCACCAGCAGTGGCACCAACGCGATGTTGAGGAGCTTGGTCACGAACTCCAGCAGGTCGGTTTCGACCCGCAGGTTCTTCCTGAGCTCCTTGAGATCCTTGCGCGTCTCCACCGCCTTCTTGCGGAAATTCTCGATCTCGGCCTGCTGCTCCGCGGTCAGGATCGTCGCCTGGGCACCGCCCTTGCCTTTCTGCAAGCCCTGTATTTTCTCCTGCGTCTGGATGAGGCTGTCCTCAAGCTCCTTGATCTTGCCGAGATAGCTCTGCTGGGCGCGCATCTCCATGTCGCGGATCACCGTAAGAGGACGCGTGAACGCCGCGCGGCTTCTCAGACTGATGATGTTCGCGTCGCCCGCAAGCTGGTCCACCAGGCCGAGCGCCAGATTCAGGTTGCCATTTCGCGGCACGACCAGGCGTTGCCCGAAGACGTCCTGCACCTCGACCGCGGCATTGTCGGTCAGCATGTCGACATCAGCGACCAGCACCACTGAATTCTCGGCTGCCGCCTCCTTGAGTTGCGGCTCGTCCTTGACGGGCGCCTTCTTCTGCTCGGCGGCCTTCTTGTCGTCCCGGGGCATGTACGGCTTCGGCTTGCCCTCGGGGAATGCGGTCTTGAACTTGCCGTTAAGCCGGATCGCGAGCGGCATTTCCGCGCCGGAGGGCTGGAAGCCGCGCGTCGACGGCTCGCCCGAGAGCGTGGCGATGATGAGATCGACCGGCATCGAGTTCTTCGAGGTGCGCGCGAGCACCGTTTGCGTCAACCCCGGCGCCAACTTGGTCTTGAACGCGCCGCCAAACGGGATCAACAGCGTGCCGACCTGGCTGGTCACCACGTCGTCCATGTTCAGTGCTTCGGCGGTGAGCGAGAGCAGCGTTGGCAGCAGCCGCGGTCCGGCGCCGCTTGCGAAGGTGAGATCGGCAATCACCTTGTTCATGTCGACGTCCACGCCCCACGCCTTGAACAGGTTGTAGAGCATCGACTGGCCGGCCTGCGCGCCGCCAAATGGATT
>Ga0156176_1258_pt1 | contig 19467 bp, 16 predicted proteins | sample RifCSPlowO2_12_FD_107829 | JGI IMG/M metagenome (GOLD analysis project Ga0156176, IMG submission 107829) | Betaproteobacteria bacterium RIFCSPLOWO2_12_FULL_62_58
TCTGGGACCTGGTCAAGGCCGAGCGCGACGGCGAGATCCTGCTCGAAGTCTCGGACGCGGTGCGCGAAACCCTGATCGCGCACATGGACGAAAAAGAGCTGGTCGCGGCGACCGGGCAGCTCGACACCGACGAGATCGCCGATCTTGCGCCGGATCTGCCGCGCGAGGTCATCCAGGATGTCTTCAAGTCGCTGTCCGCCGAGGAGCGCGAGCAGCTCCGCGCGGCCCTGTCCTACCCCGAAGACACGGTCGGCGCGCTGATGGACTTCGACATGATCAGCATCCGCGACGACGTGACGCTGGAGGTCGTGCTGCGCTATCTGCGGCGGCTGGACGAAATGCCCGATCACACCGACCAGTTGTTCGTCGTCGATCGCGAGGGGAGGTTCAAGGGTTTGCTGCCGGTCAACCGGTTGCTCGTGACCGACCTGGAAACCGTCGTCGCGACGGTGATGGGCGAGGAGATCGTCAAATTCCGGCCCGACGAGAAGGCGCAGGATGCGGCGCTTGCTTTCGAGCGCTACGACCTCGTGTCGGCGCCGGTCGTGGACGACGATGACAAGCTGATTGGGCGGGTGACCGTCAACGCGGTGGTCGACTACATTCGCGAAGAAACCGACAACGATATGCTGTCGGCGGGCGGCTTGCGGGAAGACGAGGATCTATTTGCTTCGGTGTGGAAGAGCGTGAAGAACCGCTGGACCTGGCTCGCGATCAACCTGGTCACTGCGTTCATCGCCTCGCGCGTGATCGGCGTGTTCGAGGGATCGATTTCCAAGCTCGTGGCGCTGGCGGCGCTGATGCCGATCATCGCCGGCATCGGCGGCAACTCGGGCAACCAGACCATTACCATGATCGTGCGCGCGCTGGCGCTGGGGCAGATCACCACGACCAACGCGCGCAAGCTGTTCGCCAAGGAAATCGGGGTGAGCGCCCTCAATGGCCTGATCTGGGGCGGGATCGTGGGCCTTTTCGCCTTCCTGATCTATCACAGCTGGCAGCTTGGCGTGGTGATGACCGGCGCCATGGTGCTCAATCTGCTGCTGGCCGCGGTGATGGGCGTGACCGTTCCGCTGATGATGCAGAAATTCGGCCGCGACCCGGCGGTGGGCTCGAGCGTGATGATCACCGCCATCACCGACAGCGGCGGTTTTTTCATTTTCCTGGGTCTTGCGACCATTTTCCTTGTTTAATCGTACCACGTTCGCCCTGAGGTATCGAAGGGCGAACGCAAGCTTGCCTATCAGATGCAAAGCTTTGATCTCGTCGTGATCGGCTCCGGCCCGGGGGGCTACCGCGCCGCGGTGCTCGCCGCCCTGCGCGGGCTCAGGGTCGCGATCGTCGAGAAAGGCGAGTGGGGCGGCTGCTGTCTGAATCGCGGCTGCGTGCCGAAGAAAGCCTGGTATCACAGCGCGCGGTTGATCTGCGCCAGCCGCGGGTTCGCCACGCGCGGCATCGAAGGGACGTTGCGTGGTGACCTGTCCCGGGCCTGGCGTCACCAGCGCGAGATCGTGGCGCAGGTGCGCGCGAACTATTACGATTACCTGAAGCGCCTCGGCGTCAGGCGGATCGAGGGCACGGCGCGCTTCGTTGACCGCAGGACCGTGGCCGTCGCCGGCGAGCGGGTGGTTGCCGATCATGCGATCGTCGCGACGGGGTCGGAACCCTTTATTCCCGCCAATCTGCAGCGCTGCCGCGGCCGCATTCTTACGACAGACGATTTGTTCAACGCCGAGCCGCCCGTGGGGAAGCGCGTGGCGGTGGTCGGCTCGGGCGTTATCGGCACCGAGTTCGCATTCATCTTGAGCATGTTGGGGACGGAGGTGGTGTGGCTGATGCAGCGGGAGCCCTTGTCGCGCAGCGCTTACAGCGTGCCGGCGCGCAAGGCGCTCATGGCGGCGCTCGCCGAGGCGGGTATAAGCGCCCGCACCGCCAGCCGCGTCGTATCGGCTGCCGTAGATGGGCAGGGCGTGCTGCTGCGCCTGCCGGACGGCGGGCAGGAAAGGGTCGACTGGGTGCTGCTCGGTGCGGGGCGCGTACCCCACACTGTAACGCTCGATCTCGCGGCAGCGGGGGTCGGCACGACTACCGACGGTTTTATCCAGGTCGACTCGTGTCAGCGGACTTCAGCGCCCTCGCTCTACGCGATTGGTGACGTCGCGAACCCGGCGATGACCTCGAATCATGCGCTGGCCGATGCCGCCGTGGCGGTCAACAACATCATTGCGCCGGGATCGTGCCGGCATGACGACACGACGGTGCCGCAAGTCGTCTATTCAGCGCTCGAGCTGGCCCGCGTCGGGCTGAACGAGGACGCGGCCGAAGCGCGCGGCCTCGAACCCGCGGTGGGTTTCACGGCATTCGATTCGAGTCCTGCCGCGCTGGGCGAGGGCGATGCAAGCGGTTTTGTGCGCATCGTGGCGGAGATGGATACGGGCCGCCTGTTGGGCGCCGAGATTGTCGGCGCCGAAGCAGGGGAGTTGGTTCACCTGATCGGTCTCGAGTTCGGTTCGGAAGACGCGCTCAGGCGTTTGGCGGCGATGGCGTACAATCATCCGGCGCGCGCCGAGGAAATCCTCAACGCCACCGAAACGCTCGCCGCACGTTGGGGACTCAAGCAGCGCATATTCGGTTGACGCCAGGAGTTTGTCGGACTTAGGTCGGACAAACTCCTTAGCAGCCTGTACGGACTGTTAAGTCCGACAGGCTGCTAGGCATTCATGGAAGCTTCGGACGCGGCGATTTGCCGAACGATGGAATAGCGGCGGCCGGTTTGACGTTCGCCCTAGGAGTTTGTCGGACTTTTCCCCGACAAACTCCTAATGCAAAACCGGCGCCAGGAAAATTGCAAAAGAGGATGACAGATATGCGAATTCACCCGCGCTTTTCCTCAAATTCGACCGCTTCGGCTGGGTTTATTATGAATGGTCAGCCGGTTTTGCTGTTAGCAGCCTGTACAGACGGTTAAGTCCGACAGGCTGCTAGTGCATGAGCGAGAACGCGCAACTGATCGCGCAGCATATCCCGCGTTTGCGGCGCTATGCTCGGGCGCTGATGGGAAACCGCGCTGCGGCCGAGGATCTGGTGCAGGACACGCTGGAACGCGCCTGGGGCAGGTTCAATCTGTGGCGGCGGGGCAGTGATTTGCGTGCGTGGCTGTTCACCATCATGCACAACATCCATGTTAATCAGGTGCGCGCCCGGATAGCGCGGCCCGAACATGAGCTGGACGATGCGGCGCTCGAAGTGCAGGCGCGGGCTGATCAAGGCGATAGGCTTGAGATCCGTGACCTTGACCAGGCCTTGCGCCAGCTTCCGGACGAGCAGCGGGAGGTTTTGCTCCTGGTAGGGCTCGAGCAGTTGACTTATGAAGAGGCCGCAAAAGCGCTGGGCATACCGATCGGCACCGTCATGTCGCGGCTGTCGCGCGGCCGCGAGCGGCTGCGCGCGGTGCTGGAGGGCAGGTCGATCGTGACAAACTTGAAGGTTGTGAAATGAGCAGAGTTTCGGTAACTGAAGCCGATTTGCACGCTTACGTGGACGGCGAGCTTTCTGCAGCGCGCCGCGCGGAGGTTGAGGGCTACCTTGCGGGCCAGCCGCAGGAGGCGGAGCGGGTCAATGCGTACCGCGAGCAAATCGCGCTGTTGCATGCGCTTTACGATCCGGTCCTCGATGAAGCGGTGCCCGGGCGTTTCCAGGCGCCGCCGCACAAGGCGTGGCGGGTGCCGCGCTATGCGGCGATAGTGGGTTGGGTGGTGCTTGGGGGCGCGATCGGGTGGGGTCTTCGCGGCGGAACCGGCAGGGACGCTTCCATTCCCATCGCATTTGCGCGACAGGCGGCGATCGCGCATGCGGTCTACAGCCCTGAAGTGCGGCATCCGGTCGAGGTCGGCGCCGACCAGGAAGCGCATCTCGTGGCGTGGCTCTCCAAGCGGCTGGGCGCGCCGATCAAAGCCCCCCATCTCGGCGACATCGGCTACACGCTGGTCGGCGGACGGCTGTTGCCGGGCGATCGCGGAGCAGTGGCGCAGTTCATGTACCAGGACGCGAAGGGCCAGCGACTGACGCTCTACGTGCGCACCAATCCCGACGATAAGCGTGAAACCGCGTTCCGTTTCATGCAGGAGAACAACGTCGGGGTGTTCTACTGGCTCGACCGCAACCTCGGTTACGCGCTGTCCGGGGATATCGACAAGGCGGAACTGCTGCGCGTCGCGACCGCGGTGTACCGCCAGCTCAATCCCTAGGAGTTTGTCGGACTTAGGTCGGACAAACTCCTTTTAGCAGCCTGGCGGACCATCAGGTCGCCAGGCTGCTACCGGTTTATCTCCGCGAGTCCGAACGGACGCAAGCGCCGTTCAACTCGCGGTTGAATGCGGCGTTGCACCGGCTATCCGCGCAGCCGCCGTTCAACGCACGCTGCGATCGATGAAGCGTTCGCCGGCGCATTGGTTACGGCGTGCTTCGCGTTCCGTTGTACGAAGAACGCATTCGCATTCGACCCCGGGCAGAGGTCCGCTTGTCCAAGGACAGCCGGCGCGCGTAACCCCGCATTACCACTCTTTCGTCACTGCACGCCGAGACGGTCCGCGCTTGTCACGGACACCTTACAATAGACTGATTTATAACGATTTATCGATGAGCGGCCGCGTTGCGGCAACCGGCACGGGACTTGCGAATCGGGGATGGCGGAGACTTGCTGGCGGCGGCGGAAAGACGAAGCGCCGCGACTGGAACAGAATCGAACGGGAGCCGGGGGTTACCCAGCCCCCGCACAACTTCAACTACTTCTTCTTCGCTGCTTTTTTCTTAGCTTTTTTCTTCGCTGCCATCATCGTCTCCTTTAAAGTTAACTTAGGCATCGTTCAAGTGCGGCGTTTGTTCCGCACCACCATCGCACAATTTTTTGAACGACTCGCATCATGACTTCGTCGTTCTTCCCGAAAAAATTCGAGAAAATCATGCTTGGTGCGCCAATTCTATGCCACAGTCAAAAAAAAATGCAACACCTTTGTGAAATTATTTTGACGATGGAATATCGCATGTGGGGTTGCCGCAACAGCGATCGCGCGTGTTTTCGGTACGAAAATCGCGCCTGCCACGCATCGCGCGGCGCGAAATTTGTTGGCGATCACGGCAGCAAAACCTCGCGCGCCATCAATTCGGCAACGGTTTCGCGTTCGCGGATCAAGTGCAGCGCGCCGCCGTCGACCATCACTTCAGCAGCGCGCGGACGGCTGTTGTAGTTGGAACTCATGCTCATGCCATAGGCGCCGGCCGACATGATGGCGAGCAAATCTCCTTCGTGCAGCGCGAGCGACCGCTCGCGTGCGAGAAAATCGCCGCTTTCGCAGACCGGCCCCACGATCTCATAGGTCTGCGTTTCCCCGTCTGCAGCGACGGCGGGCAGAACATCATGCCAGGCATCGTACAGCGCGGGCCGCAGCAGGTCGTTCATCGCCGCATCGACCACGGCGAAGTTCTTTTCCTCGCCGTGCTTGAGATACTCGACCCGGGTAAGAAGGAGGCCGGCATTGCCGGTGAGAGCGCGGCCCGGCTCGAGCAGCAGCTGATGGGCGCGTTTACCCATCCGGCCGGTCAAAGCGCGTGCGTAATCGGCAACGGCCGGGGGCGCCTCCTCGGGCTGGTAGCGAATTCCAAGCCCGCCGCCCACGTCGATGTGCGAAATGCTGATGCCTTCCCGCTCCAGGTTGTCGACAAGAGCAAGAACTCTCTCCAGCGCCGCCGCGAAGGGGGCGACGTCGGTCAGTTGGGAGCCGATGTGGCAGTCGATGCCCTCGATCCTGACGTGCCGCAGGCTCGCCGCACGCCGGTAGAGCGTCAGGGCGTCGCGATAAGGGACGCCGAACTTGTTCTGCTTGAGTCCGGTCGCAATATAGGGATGGGTTCCGGCATCGACATCGGGGTTGACGCGCAGGCCGATCGGCGCGGTCTTGCCGAGCTCGCCCGCGACCCGGTCGAGCCGCGTGAGCTCGCTTTCGGATTCGACGTTGAAGCATAGAACGTCGGCCGCCAACGCGCGCCGCATTTCCGGTTCCGACTTGCCGACGCCGGAGAACACGATCTTGCGTGGATCGCCACCGGCGGCCAGCACGCGTTCGAGTTCGCCCCCGGACACGATGTCGAACCCGCTGCCCAGCCGTGCGAACAGATTGAGGATTGCAAGATTGGAATTGGCCTTGACCGCGTAACACACCAGGTGATCGCGATCCTTGAACGCGGCGTCAAAAGCGCGGTAGGCGTCAGTCAGCGCCGCGCGCGAATAGACGTAGCACGGCGTTCCATACTGTTCGGCGATGCGGGCGAGCGGGACGGCTTCGGCGTGCAGTTCTCGGTTTTTGTAGCCGAAATAGCTCACTGGCTAGCAGCCTGTCGGACTTAGGAGTTTGTCCGGGCTTAGTCCGCCAAACTCCTGGGCACGGCGTCTTGCTGCGGTTGCTGCGCCGGCGCGGGAGCGGCGGGCCGCTGCGCTTCAGGCTTCGGTTTGGGCACATAAAGCGGCCCTTTATAGCCGCACGCCGCAAGCAGGGCGGTGAGCACAAGCGATGACACGACGGCGCGCATGATGAACCAGCAGCCTGTCGGACTTAACAGTCCGTGCGGAGTATGAACCGCACAAATATTAGCACACGCGGGCTGGCGCCGCCTCGTCACAGTCACCCCAGCAGGTAGCGGTGGGCTTCGGTTCGGATTTCCCGCTTCCGCGCGGCGTAGTCGGGGATTGCGCGACCGACGGTCTGCCAGAAGCGCGGCGAATGATTCATTTCCCTGAGGTGCGCGAGTTCGTGCACGATCACGTAGTCGACAAGCCGCAGCGGCACCTGGATCAGCCGCCAGTTCAGAGATATGCGGCCGTCTCGATGGCAGCTGCCCCAACGGGTTCTGGCGTTGGACAGGCGGATTTCGGGCGGCGGAACGACCAGCAGCGGCAGGTAATGGGCGACGCGGTCGTGAAAGCACGCCAGCGCCTGCTCCTGCAACCAGGCGATGACCTGTTGTGCGACTTCGTCCGGCAGCCGGTGCGCGGACGCGCCAACGAGCAGGAGGTCGCCGTCGCGGAGGGTGGTTCGTGGTGCGGGCGCGAGCGTGAGCCGCAGCGGCTCGCCCAGCAGCATCAGCGTTTCACCATCCTGCCAGCGCCGCGGCGGTGCACGGCGTTGCTGCCATGCGGTGAGTTTTCCGAGCACCCAGGCGCCATGCTTGCGGATCTGGTTCTCGATCGCACGCTGGCTCGCCTGCCACGGGGCGCCGACGCGCAACCCCTGCTCGTCGATGGTGAGGGTGATCGAACGGCGGCGGTGGCTGCGTTTGATGATGTAGCTGACGACCTCATCGCCGAGGCAGACATGGCCGCGCGAGACAAGTTCGGTGCGCCGGAATTCCAGCGGCAGTTCGAGTTGCATTACTCCAGAACCCATCTCAAAAATCGGGAAAAACAATTAGCCGCAGATGCACGCCGATAAACGCCGATAGAAATTCAAAAACTCGACGCCACGAAACACAAAAAACAGATAGTCTTTACAAAACTCGCAGGATTAGACCTTTCTCAAAACAATCATGTAAATCCTGTTAATCCTGTCCACTGGTCTTTTGTTCTTGATTTTATCCGCGTTCGGCCCTCACCCCCGCCCCTCTCCCACAAGGAGAGGGGAGGCTCGAGCTTCCCTTCTCCCCTCGGGAGAAGGGTCAGGGATGAGGGATGGGCGTTTATCGGCGGTTATATTGGGGTTATTCAGCTTCTAGGCTTTGGTATACGCGCTGATGCGCCGCATCTCGTCCTCGATCCAGCGCTCGACCCTCGAGTTGAGTTCACCGGCGCTCATGCCCTGCGGCGCGATCGGCGCGCCGATGCTGATCGTGACCAGGCCGGGGTGCTTCAGGAAAGCGTTGCGCGGCCAGAACTCTCCGGCGTTGTGCGCAATTGGTACGACCGGCGCTGCGGTCTGCACCGCGAGCCACGCGCCGCCGGCGTGATAGGTGCCGCGCGCGCCGGGCGCCACGCGCGTGCCCTCCGGAAAAATCACGATGGAAAATCCCTGCTTCAGCCGCTCGCGCCCCTGTTCCAGCGTTTGCCGGAGCGCGCGCCTGCCGGCGCCACGGTCGATTGCAATCGGCGAGAGCATCGCAAGTCCCCAGCCGAAAAACGGCACCCGCAGCAACTCGCGCTTGAGGACCCAGACGTGAGGCGGGAGGATGACCTGATAGGCGAGCGTTTCCCATGCCGACTGGTGCTTGGACAGGATGATGCAGGGTTCGCGCGGGATATTTTCGTGGCCCTGCACCTGGTAGCGGATGCCGCAGATTGCCCGCGCCGCGCCGACGTTGAGCCGTGCCCAGCCGGAGATGATGCGGTAGCGGGTGAGGGGCTCGAATGGAAAAGTGAGCAGCGCGATGAGCGCGAAAACCGGCGTGGCGAGGATCTGGAACAGGGCGAACAGGCAGGACCGCAGAATGACGCCGGGACTCATTTAATGATGGATTCCACCGCTTCGGCGAGGTCGGCGTAGATGACGGTGCCGGGCGGCAGTCCGTCTTCCTGTCTGGTTTTTTGGCCTTTCCCGGTGAGCACCAGTATCGGCTGCGCACCGACGGCGGCGGATGCCTCCAGGTCGCGCAGCGAATCGCCGATGCTCGGTACGCCCCGGAGGTTGACGTTGAAGCGGCGGCCGATTTCCTCGAGCAGGCCGGGTTTGGGTTTGCGGCAGTTGCAGCCGCCGTCCTGCGCGTGCGGACAGAAGAATACCGCGTCGATGCGCCCGCCGAGCTGGCCGATCGCGTGGTGCATCTTATCGTGGATCGCGTTGAGCGTCGCCATCTCGAACAGCCCGCGGCCGATACCGGACTGGTTGCTCGCGATCACCACGTGATAACCCGCCTGGCTGAGCTGCGCGATCGCTTCCAGGCTCCCTGGGATCGGCTTCCATTCGTCCGGGCTCTTGATGTATGACGCGCTGTCGTAGTTGATCACGCCGTCGCGGTCGAGAATGACGAGCTTCATTGTGGTAATGGGTAATGGCTGATGCGTGATGGGTAATGGGTGATGGGCAATGGGTGATGCGCTACGCTGAGTTTTTTCTTAACTCATTACTCATTACCCATTACTCCTCTTCATGCGGCGAGCTTAGAAATATCCGCTACCTGGTTCATTTCCCGGCGAAGGTCGGCCAGGAGCGCGAGACGGTTTTGCCGTAACGCCTGATCGTCGACCATCACCATTACGGAATCGAAGAACGCGTCCACCGGGGACTTGAGCACCGCGAAACTCTTCAAATAGCCCGTAAAGTCACCTTGGCTGAAAAGTGAAGCAGCTTGCCGCGAAGTGCTTCTTAGCGCATCAAATAGTGCCCGTTCCGCGGGTTCCTTCAGCTTATCGGCTTCAGCATCCATGAAGGATTCGCCCTTGGCTTCGGCCTGTTTGAGAATATTCACCACGCGCTTGTTGGCGGCGGCAAGACTTTGCGCTTCGGGCAGCGTGTTGAACGCCCGCACGGCCTCGACCTGGCGCGGCACCAGGCTGATCTGGACGGGCCGCAGACTTACCACTGACTCGACTTCCAGCGTCGTATACCCGCGGTCCCGCAGATATCCGCCGAGGCGATCGAAGATAAATATCTGCAAATCAGTGCGAGCATCTCCAATACCCCTGTCGTAGCCGGCAAAAGCTGCGTTGACCAGCTCGTGCAAAGAAAGCGGAAGATCCCGTTCAATCAGAATCCTTATCATTCCAAGTGCTGCTCGCCGCAATCCGAACGGATCCTTGTCTCCTGTCGGAACCTGGCCGATGCCGAACAGCCCGGCCAGGGCGTCGAGTTTGTCGGCGAGGGCGACTGCGGCGGCGACGGGCCCATCGGGAAGCGCATCACCCGCGAAGCGCGGACGGTAATGCGCGTCAATCGCATCGGCGACTTCCCTGGGCTCCCCGTCGTGCAGCGCGTAGTAGCGGCCCATCGTTCCCTGCAACTCGGGAAACTCGCCCACCATGCCGGTCAGCAGGTCTGCCTTGGAAAGCCATGCCGCGCGTTCGGCGAGCAGCGCATCGGCGCCGAGCTTGCGTGCAATGCTGCCGGCGAGCAATTGCACGCGCTCGACACGCTGCAACTGGCTTCCCAGCTTGTTGTGGTAAACGACGTTCGCAAGTTGCGGCACGCGTGCTTCCAGCCGTATTTTGCGGTCCTGGTCGTAGAAAAACCTCGCGTCCGACAGCCGCGCGCGCAGCACGCGCTCGTTGCCGTGGATGATGTTCGAAGGATTGTCGGCCTTGAGATTGGAAACGAACAGGAAACGCGGCAGCAGACGGCCGTTCGCCTTGTCGCGCAACGGCAGATACTTCTGGTGTTGCTGCATGGACAGAATCAGGCATTCCTGCGGCACCGCCAGAAACTCCGGGCTGAATTCGCCGGCGTAGACCGTTGGCGCCTCGACCAGCGCCGCAATCTCGTCGAGCAGAGCATCGGTGGCGACGAGTTCCACGCCGTCACCCGCGACAGTGTTCAGCGTCCTGACGATCTCGCTGCGGCGCACTTCGAAACTCGCGACCACCTTGCCCTCTTCACGCAGTGCTCTTTCGTAGTCGCCGGCGTGCTTGAGCGTGATCGGACCCGCGCTCAGGAAGCGGTGGCCCCGGGTTTGATTTGTGCTTTTTAGTCCCAGCACTTCGCCGGGCACGACGCGCAAGCCGTGCATCATCACCAGGCCGTGCACCGGCCGCACGAACTGCGCCTCGCCGTCACCCCAGCGCATGACTTTGGGAATAGGCAGTTTCTTCACCGCTTCTGCCACGATAGTCGAGAGTGTGGCATCCAGCATGAGTCCGGGGATGGTGACACGCGCGACGAATACCTTACCCTTGGGGGTGTCTCGCTGTTCGAGCGATTCGACGGACACACCATTCTTCTTCGCAAAGCCGGCGAGCGCGGGCGTCGGATTGCCGTTGGGATCGAGCCCGATTTTCAAGGACGGGCCGGACACCTCGGTTTCGCGGTCGCCGGCTGTCGTCAATACATCAGGGATCACCACAGCCAGCCTGCGAGGCGTAGCGAAAATTTCCATTCCACGCGGATCACGTTGCTTTAGTTGACCGCGCATCAGGCCGTTTAGAATCTCGTGGCCGAATGCGTCGCCAAGAATCTTCAGCGCCTTGGGCGGCAGCTCTTCAGTCAGGAGCTCGACGAGCAGCGTGTCGATCATATGCTTGAGCAAACACGTATCAACGTGTTTGCTCCACAAATCTCCCCTCCATCCCTCACTCCTGACCTCTCTCCCAGAGGGAGAGAGGAAGCTCGAGCCTCCCTTCTCCCTCCGGGAGAAGGGTCGGGGATGAGGGACCGAGAGGGGCGGGGGGTGAGCCGGGAATTCTCGGACGCGCCTGCGCGCGTCCGTGCCGGCGAACGCCCGAAGCGTCTCGCTTTGGGCTGGACAGGGGAAGCGGCGCCATCTCTCATTGCTTGCACATCGGGAAGCCGAGCGCTTCGCGCGAGGCGTAGTAAGCCTGCGCCACCAGCCGCGCCAGCACGCGCACGCGGCCGATGTAGGCGGCGCGCTCGGTCACCGAGATCGCCCCGCGCGCGTCGAGCAGGTTGAAAGTATGCGAGCACTTCACCACCATCTCGTAGGCCGGCAAAACGAGCTCCGCCTCCACCAGACGCTGCGCTTCCGCTTCACAGTCGTTGAATAGCTGCAGCAGCCAGTTGACGTTGGCGAGCTCGAAGTTGTATTTCGACTGCTCGACCTCGTTCTGATGATAGACGTCGCGGTAGGTGACGCCCGCGACCCACACCAGGTCGAACACGTTTTCCTTGCCCTGCAGGTACATGGCGAGGCGCTCGAGCCCATAGGTCAGTTCACCCGACACCGGCTTGCAGTCGAGCCCGCCCACCTGTTGAAAATAGGTGAACTGGGTGACTTCCATGCCGTTCAGCCACACTTCCCAGCCTAGACCCCACGCGCCCAGGGTCGGCGATTCCCAGTCGTCCTCGACAAAGCGGATGTCGTTCACCTTCGGATCGATGCCGAGCTCCACCAGCGAGCCGAGATAGAGTTCCTGCAGGTCATCGGGCGACGGCTTCATCACCACCTGGTACTGGTAGTAGTGCTGCAGGCGGTTGGGATTCTCGCCATAGCGCCCGTCCTTGGGCCGGCGCGCGGGCTGCACGTAGGCCGCATTCCACGGTTCGGGGCCGATCGCGCGCAGGAACGTTGCGGTGTGAAAGGTGCCGGCGCCCACTTCCATATCGTAGGGTTGCAGCAGCGCGCAGCCGTGGCGGTCCCAGTATTGGTTAAGCCTCAGGATCAGTTGCTGGAAAGTAAGCACGCAGGACTCGATGGCAAATGGCGGATTTTACCGGTTTTGAAGGAGAGCCGGATAGCGCAACCCACGGGCGGCTTACGCCTTATCACGCCGAGCGCTCACCCATGCTGCAACCCCGATCAACATCGTGACGATCGCCAGGACGCCGTAGTTACCCCATCGTACATAAGGTGTCGCGCCCTGCAAGCCGGGCACATCATGCGTCACGATTGCGCGCGTGAATTCGGGCGCGCTCTTTTCGACCCGTCCGCGCGAATTGATGACGGCGGTGACGCCGGTGTTGGTCGCGCGCAGCATGTAGCGGCCGGTCTCGAGCGCGCGCGCCTGCGAAATCTGCAGGTGCTGCTGCGGCGCGATCGAGCGGCCGAACCAGGCGACGTTGCTGACGTTGACGAGCAGTGTCGCGGCGGGCAGCTGGCGGATGATCTCCTCGCCGAACGCGTCCTCATAGCAGACGTTGACCGCAACGCGCTGGCCGGCGACTGCGAGCGGCTGCTGGATTTCCGCCCCGCGTGAAAAATCCTGCAGCGGTATCGACAGCACGCTGACGATCCGTCCCAGAACCGGGCGCAATGGGATGAACTCGCCGAACGGCACGAGATGGGATTTGTGGTAGATCTGCGTCGGCGCCGCGCCGAACGACAGCACGCTGTTGTAGTACTCGCCGTTGGCTCGGCGCTCCGGCACACCGATCAGGATGTCGCCGCCGTTCTTCCTGGCGTGCGCGGCGAGATCGGAGAGATAGTCGCGCGGCACGTCGTCGAGAAACAATGGCAGCGCAGTTTCAGGCAGGATGATGAGGCGGCTCGTGCTCGCTTCCGCGAGCCGGCGGTAACTGTCGAGCGTGTTGCGGATGCGATCCGGGCGCCATTTGAGGTCCTGCGGCACGTTGCCCTGGAGCAGGCTTACCGACACCGGCGTGCCCAGGGGCTGCGTCCATTCAAGCTGTTTCAATGCCCAGCCGGCGAGCCAAAGAGCTATAAGGATGAAGGATGAAGGATGAAGCATGAAGGAAAAGCTGTAACTTGCTTGTTGTGAGCTTCCTTCCGCCTTCCGCCTTCCGCTTTCATCCTTTGAATCACTCCTTCCGCGTTCATCGTTTGCCCGGTAACGCTGCCATAAGACGACCAACAATCCGCTGGTCATCACCGTCATGAGCGTTACTCCGTAGACGCCCAGCACCGGTGCGTAACCCGCGAGCGGGCTCGCCGGCACTTGCGAATAGCCCAGTGCCAGCCATGGAAAACCGGTGAAGACCCAGCCGCGCGTCCATTCGGCGAGCGTCCATGCGGCGGGAACGAACACAACAAACCGGATCGCGCTCGCCATCGGCATTGCGACAGCGAAATATCCGACGAGCGCCGGAAATACCGCGAGGAAAGCGCAGAACAGCAACGTTGCGATTGCGGCAAGCGGCGCCGGCATCGCGCCGAAATCGTGCAGGCTCACGTAAACCCAGGACACGCCGGCGAGGAATAAACCGAGGCCATAGCCGAACCCGATGGCGGCGGCACGCCCGGGCGTCGGCGCACGTTGCCACAGGTGCAGGAGCACCGCGAGCGCCAGCACGGGGAGAGGGAAGAGCGAAAACGGCGCGAAGCCGGCAACCGTCAATGCGCCGAGAACCAAGGCCAAGGATGAAGGATGAAGGATGAAGGATGAGGTAAAGGCCGTCTTCTCCTTCCGCCTTCCGCCTTCCGCCTTCATCCTTTGGTTGCTCCCTTCCTGGCCACCTCCAGCAGATGCAGCCGGCGGCTGTCGGCGCGCAGCACCTTGAACGTCAGGTTGTCGAAGCTCACCTGCTCGCCGCGCTTGGGCACGCGGCCAAAGCGCTTGAGCACGAGTCCGCCGATGGTGTCAAACTCTTCGTTGCCGTAGCCGGTATTGAATCGCGTGTTGAAATCGGCGATCTCCGTGAGCGCCTTGACGCGGTACACGCCGCCTTTTGTCTCGATGATGTTGTCCTCGACGTCGTCGAAGTCGTATTCGTCCTCGATGTCGCCGACGATCTGCTCCAGCACGTCTTCGATCGTCACCAGGCCCGCCACGCCGCCGTATTCGTCGACCACGATCGCGATGTGATTACGGTTCTTGCGGAATTCCTTGAGCAGCACATTGAGCGGCTTCGACTCCGGAATGAATACCGCGGGACGCAGCATTTCACGCACGTTGAATTCCTCCTCGCCCGCGTAATAGCGCAACAGATCCTTGGCGAGCAGGATGCCGATCACGTCGTCCTTGTTTTCGCCGATCACGGGAAAGCGCGAGTGCGCGGTCTGGATCACCATCGGGATGAACTGACCGGGCGACTCGCTGATGTCGATCACGTCCATCTGCGCGCGCGGCACCATGATGTCGCGAGCCTGCATTTCGAAAACCTGCAGCACGCCCTCGATCATGGCCAGCGCGTCGGCGTCGAGCAGGTTGCGCTCGCAGGCGGACCGCAACAGTTCGATGAGCTGTTCGCGGTCCTCGGGTTCGCGCATGATCAGTGCCGAAAGCCGCGTGAGCAGAGTGGTTTTGGTGTGGGGGTCGTCCATGTTCTTAGGGGCTAGGGGCTAGGGATTAGGGGCTAGAGGCTAGGGGCTGGAGGCTAAAGGCTAGGGGCTAGAGGCTAGGGGCTAGAAACTAGGGGCTAGAGGCTAGTTAGACGTATGCATCACTCTAATCCCTAGTCCCTAGCCCCTAATCCCTAGTCCCTGAAGTAAGGGTCAGGATAGCCCAGTTTGTTTACGATTTGCGACTCGCGGTTTTCCATCACCCGCGCATCCGCGTTGTTTTGGTGATCGTAACCCTGCAGGTGCAGCACGCCGTGGACCACCAGATGCGCGTAGTGCGCGGCCGCGCTCTTGCCCTGCGCGCGCGCTTCGCGCGCCACCACCGGCGCGCACAACGCGAGATCGCCTTCAAATGGCGGAGTGTCCCTGAACACGAAGGTGAGCACGTTGGTCGCGTCATCCTTGCCGCGGAAATCGCGGTTAAGCGCCCTGCCCTCGCTCCGGCCGACGATGCGCACCGTAATCCGGGCGTCGTGTTCGAGCGCGGCATGCGCCCACCTGCGCAACTGGGCGCGCGTGGGCTGATTGCGCGGGACCACCGCGTACTGCACGCTGAAGTTGAGCCGTGGCCGGCCGATTGCGCGTTTCGATTTCACGCTTCCTTGTCTTTGGCCGCGGTGGAAGCGGCGGGGCGCGATTTGTAAGTTTCGTAAGCATTGACGATGCGTTGCACCAGCGGGTGGCGCACCACATCCTCGCTTTCGAAGTGGGTGAACGCGATCCCGCGCACTTTCTTCAGCACATCGCGCGCTTCGACGAGCCCGCTTTTCTGGCCGCGCGCAAGGTCGGTCTGCGTGACATCGCCGGTGATCACGGCTTTGCTGCCAAAGCCGATGCGCGTCAGGAACATCTTCATCTGCTCGGGCGTGGTGTTCTGCGCTTCGTCGAGGATCACGAACGAATGGTTGAGGGTGCGCCCGCGCATGAAGGCGAGCGGCGCGATCTCCATTGCGCCGCGCTCGAACATCTTGGCGACCTTGTCGAAACCCATCAGGTCGTAGAGCGCGTCGTAGAGCGGCCGCAGGTAGGGGTCAACCTTTTGCGCCAGGTCGCCGGGGAGAAACCCCAGGCGCTCGCCGGCTTCCACCGCGGGCCGCACCAGCACGATGCGCTTGACGGTGTCGCGCTCGAGCGCATCCACGGCGCACGCGACCGCGAGATAGGTCTTGCCGGTGCCGGCCGGACCGATGCTGAAGGTGAGATCGTGAGTCTGGATGTTGTGCAGATACTGCACCTGACGCGGGGTGCGGCCGTGCAGATCCTGACGGCGGGTAATCAGCGCCGGCGTCTCAGCCGGCGCGGTCCTGGCCTGGCGCGGCTTGATCGCCTCAATCAAACCGAGCTGGACGTCTTCGAGGGACAAAGTATGCTTGGCCTGTTCGTAAAAGTTATGGAGGACTTTGACGGCGATCCTGGCGTGCCCGGGTTCACCGGTCAGCGCAAAACGCTCTCCCCGCCGCGCGATGCTGACATCGAGCGCGGTCTCGATCTGGCGCAGGTTCTCGTCGAGCACCCCGCACAGGTTGGCGAGCCGCTGGTTATCGACCGGAGTGAAAGAAATCTCGACGGGTTTCAATGGACTGCCGTGACCACCTCGCCACGCAGCGAATGCGGCAATGCGGCCGTAATCGTGACATCGACGAATCCGCCGATCAGGCGTGCGGGACCGCGGAAATTGACCACGCGGTTGTTTTCGGTGCGGCCGCAGAGTTCGTTGGCGTCTTTCTTCGCCACCCCGTCGACCAGCACGCGCTGGCAGGTGCCGACCAGACGGCGACTGATTGCCTGCGCCTGTTGCTCGATCCGCGCCTGCAGCCGCTGCAGCCGTTCGCGCTTGACCGCGTGCGGCGTGTCATCGGGAAAATCGGCGGCCGGCGTGCCGGGGCGGCGGCTGTAGATGAAGCTGAAGCTCGAATCAAAGCCGATTTCGTCGATGAGTTTCATCGTTGCGGCGAAGTCGGCGTCGGTTTCACCGGGGAAGCCGACGATGAAGTCCGACGAAATCGAGATTTCGGGGCGTGCCCGGCGCAACCGTCGCGCGATGGACTTGTATTCGAGCACGGTATAGCCGCGTTTCATGGCCGCCAGCATGCGGTCGGAGCCCGTCTGCACCGGCAGGTGCACATGGCTCGCGAGCTGGGGAATCCTGGCGTAGGCCTCGATCAGACGCGGGGTGAATTCCTTGGGATGCGAGGTGGTATAGCGGATGCGCTCGATGCGCGGGATTTCGGTGACGTATTCGAGCAGCAGCGCGAAGTCAGCGATATCTCCACCTTCTATTGCGCCGCGATAGGCGTTGACGTTCTGCCCCAGCAGCGTCACTTCTTTCACGCCTTGCTCCGCGAGTTCCGCAACCTCGGTGAGCACGGCATCGAACGGGCGTGACACCTCTTCACCCCGGGTATAGGGCACGACGCAGAAGGTGCAGTACTTGCTGCAGCCTTCCATGATCGAAACGAAGGCGGTCGCGCCCTCCACCCGCGCCGGCGGCAACTGGTCGAACTTCTCAATCTCGGGAAATGCAATGTCGATCTGCGGCCTGCCGCTCGCGCGCCGCGCCTCGATCATCTGCGGCAGGCGGTGCAGGGTTTGCGGACCGAACACCAGATCGACGTACGGCGCGCGCGCGACGACTGCCGGGCCTTCCTGGCTCGCGACACAACCGCCGACGCCGATCAGCACCTCGGGCTTGCCGAGCTTGAGGTGTTTGACCCGCCCCAGATCGTGAAAGACTTTCTCCTGCGCCTTCTCGCGCACCGAGCAGGTGTTGAACAGGATGAGATCCGCTTGCGCGGGATCGTCGGTTTTTTCCATTCCCCGCGCCGCGTGCAGCACGTCGGCCATCTTGTCCGAGTCGTACTCGTTCATCTGGCAGCCGAAGGTCTTGATATAAACCTTTTGCGTTGCCACGGAGTCAGCGTTTGCCGGCTTGTTGGAGCCGAGCCTGCTCTTCGGGGGTCAGGAGGATGATGCGCGAAATTTCGCCGCGGTTGTCGACGACGTACAGGGCTGCAGCTTGGGCGGGCAGCGCGCCGTGCACGATAAAGCGATTGTTCTGGTCGACGATCACGCCGCCGGGCGCGAGCCGCAGCACGTCCTTGTTGATCTGGACCAATGGATATTGATGCTGCTGGCCGTAGGCCTGGCCCAGCTTGCCGTTGGCTGGCAACAAGCGCTGCAGTTGCGCGTGGCTGGTCGTTGCCAGCGCAAATGCGAGTGCGAGAGCCGGGAGCAATATCCGCATCGGCCCACAATAACACAACGTAATCAGATACTTCAACCGCATCATTGGGGCGGGACCGCGGCCCGTGACCAAACATGAGTTGGGAGTCAGGCTACCGAATACCGCAGCTAACTACCACTCGCCAAAGAACATATTATAAACGAGGATGCGACGTTGCCCCCAAAGCTGCCCCCGCTCGGTAGTGCCTCAGTTTAAATCAGCGCAGGACCATGCTGGCGATCGATCATCAGAAGCATGACTTATATAAACTCTTGTATTTAAACGGTGTTATAAGGGTAATGTGTGTTTGATACTCGCATTCTTACCCTCTTTTCGTGGTCGCGGGGTGTGCCGATACGCCCGGCACTGGCGAGACGCAGCCTAGGCAGCAGGCTGACGCCAGCGCCACTGGAGAAGGGGTAGTGTGACTTGGAACTGCATAGGTACCTTCTGGTGTCTGTAAGGCTTAGCCGAGGGCTGTTTTTGAATTCATTAATGGCGTCCAGTAACTCAGCTTCCGCTTTGGAAATCCTTTTGTTCTCTGAGCCGGCGATGTCATCCAATAATTCGCGGAGTTGACGTTCAAGTGTGTTGCGCACACTGCTCCTTTTCACTCGCTCTTTGGATTTACAAGCTGCGCCAGCCGCCGGGCAAGGGGTCCCGGTCTTCGCCCCGTCGGGCTAGGCGCGGCAAACCGTTATGCCGCTTGCTCCTGCTGGTGTCGCATCAGTTCCAGCAGAAATTCCGGGGCCAGGTCGGCCCCGTTCGGCCATGCCACCGTCCGCATGACGGGATGCTGATAGGCGGTCGCAAACTGCGCCGGGTCGCGCAACGGTTCGAATACTTCGCCGTCCAGCTCCCCGGACAAATCTACCTCGCCCGCATCGCCGTTGTTGAAGCGCAGAAACAGCCGATATTCGGACAGCGGGGTTACCTCGGTCGTATGCAGAATCATGACAATCACTCCAGCGGGTCAATGCCGAAAAAGCGCGAGATTTCGGGCATCACGCGGCCCCTCGTAACGGGATCACGTCCGCGCCGGTCTTGAGTTTGTCAGGCGGCGGTTAATGCAGAGGCGCGTTTCACCTTCGGCGCACCAGCTTTGCGGGCTTGCCACAGGTCATATCCGGCCTGCTGCGAAATCCACAGGTCGGCGCGCCCGCCGTTTTCCACGCCCAACCAACCTTCCAGGCGAAGCGCCATTTCCGGCGAGATAGCGGCGCGGCCGTTGAGCACGCGAGACAGCGCGGCGCGGGTCACCCCTAATTGTGCAGCGGCATCTGTCACGGTCAGGCCCAAGGCGGGCAATACGTCCTCGCGCAAGGTTTCGCCAGGGTGCGGCGGATTGTGGATTCGCG
>Ga0156176_1188_pt1 | contig 18717 bp, 25 predicted proteins | sample RifCSPlowO2_12_FD_107829 | JGI IMG/M metagenome (GOLD analysis project Ga0156176, IMG submission 107829) | Betaproteobacteria bacterium RIFCSPLOWO2_12_FULL_62_58
CCCGCCCGACACGATGCGCCGGATGGCCGGTCACCGCCCTCCCTTTCGTTCTGAGAGCGTAAGTGTAGCCCGGATCGGCATTATCCGCTTCATTCAGGCCCACGGTATACTCCCGCACTTTTTTGGCGCACCGCTCAAATGAACCTCCACCGCGGTGCGTAAAAAGAAACGGCCGGCCACCGCGCTCGCGCGCGATGGCCGGCCGCAGGATGAACAGTGATTACTTGAGGTGTTTGTTGACCAGCTTGGTCATTTCGAACATCGATACCTGGCGCTTGCCGCCGAACACTTCTTTCAGCTTGTCATCGGCATTGATCATGCGTCGGTTCTTGCTGTCCTGCAGGCCGTTGCGCTTGATGTAGCCCCAGATTTTCTTGGTGACTTCGGTGCGCGGCATCGGGTTGCCGCCGATCACCGCACCGAGCGCAGCACTGGGCTGCATCGGTTTCATGAACGCGGCATTCGGTTTACGTTTCGCCCCACCTTTTTTCTTTGCAGCGGATTTCCTGGATTTTTTCTTTGCAGCCATTGAGTGTCTCCCGTTCAGTGGTGTGATGATAGTAGCTGGTTGGTTGGCATTGCATGTACCGTTGGCACGGTGACGGAAGAATGCCGAGCCCACACACACTTGTCAATCTCTTTTCACATCCGGGCGAGCCGCTTGCAAATAGCGTTGCGGACGCGCCGATCGAACGCGCTTTGCCGGAATCCGCAGCGCGGTTTGAAACCGGGCGCCGATCCATTCACAATATGCCGGCGGCACGGGAGGGCGCGCGATGCACCTGACGGAACAAGAGCAACAGCAAATCAATGAGCTAGTCGCCGAAGTTGAAGCAAAGAGTGGCGCTCAGGTGCTGCTCGCCGTCATCGGCAAGGCGGATGCTTACCCTGATATTCCGTGGAAAGCGTTCGCTCTCGGGGCGGCGGCGGCCGCGTTGTTCGTCATGGCGGACGCGTTGCTGCACCCGGATTGGGCGAGCATTCACTCTGCGCTATCCGGCGTGGTCGTCATCCTGGGCGCCGGCGCCGCGCTTGGCCTGCTGACGATATTCGCGCCCCCGTTTGCACGGCTGTACCTCGACCGGCTGCGCGCCGAGACAGAGGTGCGGCAGTATGCGCAGGCGATGTTTCTCGAGCGCGGAGTGTTCCAGACCCATGAACGGATCGGGGTGCTGGTCCTCGTGAGCCTGTTCGAGCGCAAAGTCGTTATCCTGCCCGATGCCGGCATCCGCCGGCATGTCACCGATGAGCAGATCGAATCGGTCATCGCGCAGATGACGCCGCTGCTGGCCGAGCGGCGGATCGTGGCCGCCGCCAAGGCCGGGCTGACAGCGCTGGCGGCGTTGTTGCACGACAAGCTCACACCGGCGGATGCTCACGGCAACGAGCTCGCGGACACCGTAGTGCAGGAGCGCGGCCCATGACCGTGTTGCACAGCGTGCTATGCGCCGGCTGGCTCATGCTCGCAACGGCACTGCCCGTGCCCGCCGCCGAGGTCCCTTATCTCAGCGGCCGCGTGGTGGACAACGCGGAAATCCTGTCCGCCGCTATTCGCGAGCGCATCACCGCGGCGCTCAAGGCGCACGAGGGACGCACCGGCAACCAGCTCGCCGTGCTGACGGTCCCGACCATCCACGGCGAGAGCGTCGAGGAATACGCGCTCAAGGTATTCGAGGCGTGGCAGCTCGGGCAAAAAGGCAAGGACAACGGCGTGCTGCTGGTTGTAGTCCCGCAGGACCGCAGGATGCGCATCGAGGTGGGTTATGGGCTTGAAGGCACGCTCACCGATGTCACCGCGAGCCGCATCATCCGCAACCTGATGGCGCCGCAGTTCAAGGCCGGCAACTTCGACCAGGGCGTGGAAGACGGCGTCACGGCGATCGTCGCCCAGCTCGAAGGAAAAGGCGCCGTGGCGGCGGAGCCGGCAGCGGGCACCACATCCGCCGCCAAGCAGTCCGGCCTGTCCGGGATCCAGGCGCCCGATCTGCCGCTCACCGAGCGGATCCTCATCGGCGCATTCATCTTCGGCATCATTGGATTGTTCACTTTCCTCGGCATTGTCACGCCGGGCATGGGCTGGTTTCTCTATGTGTTCCTGATCCCGTTCTGGGCGATGTTCCCGATCGTGGTGGTCGGCACCGACGGCGCGCTGGCGTTGCTCATCACCTATCTCATCGGTTTCCCGCTCGCCAAGCTGCTGGTGGCGCGCGCTTCGTGGTACGAAAAGGCCAGGAACGATTTGAAGACCAAGGGCAAGGCCACGGTCGGGGGTTTCACCCTCGGTGGCGACAGATCGGGCGGCTCGTCGTGGAGCTCGAGCTCCGGCGGCTTTTCGGGCGGGGGCGGAAGCTCGGGCGGCGGCGGCAGCTCAGGCAGCTGGTAAGTCCGAATCCGGACCCAGGCGCGCAGGGTCCATTCATGCCCAAGCAGCTTCCGCTTGCCGGCACTCCGGCACCGCCTAGGCGGGCGTTGAACGCTAACCCGTCTTCTTGAGCTTCTTCAGAAAATGCTTGCGGAACTTGGCGACTTTCGGCGCTACGACGAACTGGCAGTACGGCTGATACGGGTTGCGCTCGAAATATTCCTGGTGATAGCTTTCGGCGACGTAAAACACCGACGCCGGCACAACCTCGGTCACGATGGGATCGCTCCGGAGCCCGGCGCCGTTGAGCTTCGCGATGACGTGTTCCGAGAGCGCTTTCTGTTCCGGCGCGTGATAGAAGATCGCCGAACGGTACTGGGTGCCGACGTCGTTGCCCTGACGGTTGAGAGTCGTGGGATCGTGAATCACAAAGAACACTTCCAGGATTCCCCTGAACGACACCACTCCGGGGTCGAACGTAACCTGAACCACTTCGGCATGGCCGGTGCGGCCGGAGCATATCTCTTCGTAAGTCGGATTTGGCTGGTTCCCGCCCATGTAGCCCGATTCGACGGAGGTGACGCCCTTCAAACCGTCGAACACCGCTTCGAGACACCAGAAGCAGCCGCCGCCGAGCGTTGCGATCTCCTGGCCTCCTGCTGTGGCCGTCGGGCCGGTTTGCGCCATGTCGGACTCCTGTCGTGAAATGTAGTGGGAAAAGCCCGCTATCCGCGGCGCGCCGCGGCAGGCGCGCTGGGTCGCCCCGATTATAGTCGAGCGGCGCCGTCCAACCTTACCGCAGAGAAGCGCCCAGTTGCATTCGAGGCGCTGCCGGCGGACGGCTCCCCCCCTGAGCGGCGGTCGGGGCGGGCCGAAGCGGCAGCCGCCGCGCCCGCAACCAGGGCCTGAACAGCACGCGCATCGCGGGTCCGAGCGGCAGATGCCGGCGTATGACTTCACGCATCCGCAACACGAAGTCCCGGTATTCGAGCTCCGGAAACGGCGCGCTGCCATACCAATGGGGAGCACCGAGCCGTGAGAACGCGAGTTGCACATCGACGTCGCGGGCGCGCGTGGCGCAAGTCACGATCGTGCGGTATGTCGTCAGCAGCCCCAGGCGGTCGCGGCGGTCGTGGAGCTCGAAGGCGCGCCGGAAACAGTCGAAGTGCGCTCCTTCCTCACCGCTCATTCCGTACAGCAGTCGCCGCAGCCCGGGGTCATCGGCAGCCGTACCCAGACAGCGGTAGAACGCGGCCGCCTGTACCGCCGCGACGCTGCGCGCGAGGGCTTCGCGCGCCGGCTGCAGCCCGGCGCGGCCCGAGCAAACCAGCGGCCGATAGGTCTCGTAAAATTCACCGTAAGCCGAGCTCCAGTCGAACTCGGGCCACATCGCCTCCACATAAGCGCGGGTTTCGCGCGCATGCTCGGCTTTGACCGGCCACCAGCTCTGTTCAATCCAATGCCGCATGTCGTGATCGTCGGCAAAGATGCTCAGCAGCGCATCGGCGTGCAGCGGGATTGCCGTTTCGAGAAAGGAGGCCGCCGCCAGGCCGTAGAAGATCAGTCCGTTGTGGCGCGTGATCACTTGGTGCGCGGACGGCTGTTCGCGTTGGCTGTGCGTGCTGCTCGGTATGCAGTGTGTCATGGCTTCCTCCTGGCGGTTGAAAAAACGCCGCCGTACGGGCGGCACCTGAGCGTGATCTCAGCGCAAGCGGCGGGTCGACGCAAGCACCGCGCGAAAAGTTGCTACCGATTTACCTGCCGGTATTATTGGGTGATACTTTCGACCGGGGGCACTCGCGGCGGAGGGAGCGATGGCAGGCAGCGCAGCGTTGGTCGACGTGCTGAAGCGCGAACTCAAAGCGCGCGGCATCACCTACGCGCGGGCGGCGCGCGAGCTCGGCATGAGCGAAGCCAGCGTGAAGCGCATGTTTTCCCGGAAGAACTTCACGCTGAAACGGCTCGACGCGATTTGCCGGGTGGCGCACCTCGAGTTTTCGGAACTCACGCGCACCCTGAACCAGGAAGAAACGCAGATTTCGCAGCTCACCCCCGAGCAGGAAAAGGAAATCGTCGCCAACAAGAAACTGTTCCTGGTCGCGGTATGTGCGCTGAATCACGTGACGTTCGAGCAGATCGTCAACGCCTACGATATCCCGAGAGCCGAGTGCATCCAGCTGCTGATGCGGCTCGACCGCCTGAAATTCATCGAGCTGCAGCCCAACAACCGGATCAGGCTGCTGGTCTCGCGCACCTTCTCATGGCTGCCCGACGGACCGATTCAGCGGTTCTTCAACCAGCAGGCGCACAACGAATACTTCCGTTCCCGTTTCGACCGGCCCGAGGAATTCATGGTGGTGGTGAACGGCATGTTGTCGAAGACCTCCAGCGCGGCTATAGTGACGCGGCTCAAACGTGTCGCGCGGGAATTCTCGGAGTTGCACAACGAGGACATGCGCTTGCCGCTCGCCGAGCGCTCGGCGATGAGCCTGCTGGTCGCCATCCGCCACTGGGAACTGCAGGCGTTCGCCGAAATGCGGCGACGCAAGAAGTAAGCCGGCAGCGGTCAACTTGCCGGGCTGCAACCGCAAGTTGTAAGTCCGCGCGCGGCGGTGCGACCAAAGCCGCATGCGCCGCGTTGCGCTAATTTCAGGAGTCACCCTATGACCAGCACCCGCACACTGCTGTTCGCCACGCTCATCGCGGCCGGCCTGGCCGCGGCATCCCCTCTCAACGCCCAGGCGCCCAAGCCTGAGCCCGCGCCGCCGGCGGCGCTCAAGGCCACATTCGCCGGGGGCTGCTTCTGGTGCGTCGAAGAGGCCTTCGACAAAGCGCCCGGAGTGATCTCGACCGTATCCGGCTACATCGGGGGCAACACCAGGAAGCCGACTTATGAGCAGGTCTCAGCGGGGCGCACCGGGCACGCCGAAGCGGTGCAGGTCGAGTACGATCCCGCGAAGGTCAGCTATGAGAAACTGCTGGAAGTGTTCTAGCGCAACATCGATCCGACGCAGCGCGACGGGCAGTTCTGCGACCATGGCTCGCAGTACCGCTCGGCAATCTTCTACCACGAAGAACTGTGGGGCAAGCGCGGCAATTAGGCGGCGTTCAGCCCTGCGTGTGATAACGCGTGACGCGCTCGACTTCGTTGCTCGAGCCGAGGATGACGCCGACGCGCTGGTGCAGGCCTTCGGGCTGGATGTCGAGGATGCGGCTCCGGCCGTTGGTTGCCGCGCCTCCCGCCTGCTCGACAATGAAGGACATCGGATTCGCTTCGTACATGAGCCTCAAGCGCCCGTCCTTGTATTTCGCATCGCGCGGATACATGAAAATCCCGCCGCGCGAGAGGATACGGTAGACATCGGCCACCATGGACGCCACCCAGCGCATGTTGAAGTCCTTGCCCCTGGGCCCGGTCTTGCCGGCCAGGCACTCGTCGATGTAACGCTTTACCGGCGCGTCCCAGTTGCGCGCATTGGACGCGTTGATCGCGAATTCCTGAGTGTCCTCGGGAATGACGATGCGCTCCTGCGTCATCACGAACGAACCGAGCTCGCGGTCGAGCGTGAAACCGACGACACCGTTGCCGACGGTCAGCACGAGTATGGTGGCGGCGCCATAGACCGCGAAGCCGGCCGCCACCTGCTTCGCGCCCGGCTGCAGGAACGCCTTGTCGTCGGGATCCGTCACGCCTTCCGGGCAGCGCAGCACCGAGAATATCGTTCCGACGGAAATGTTGACGTCGAGATTGGATGAACCGTCCAGCGGGTCCATCAGCAACAGGAACCCGCCCTTGGGATAACGGTTCGGGATCTTGTACGGCGCCTCCATCTCCTCGGACACCATCGCGGCAAGGTGCCCGCCCCACTCGTTCGCCTCCACCAGCACCTCGTTCGCAATCACGTCCAGCTTCTTCTGCGCCTCGCCCTGCACGTTGTTCGTGCCGACCATATCCCCGATGCCCGCCAGCGGGCCTTTGCTTACGGCATGACTGATCGCCTTGCACGCGCGAGCGATGATCTCGATCAGCAGCCGCAACTCCGGCGAAACCTTGCCGTAGTTGCGCTGCTGTTCGATCAGATATTGGGTGAGGGTGACTCGGTGCATGAAAGATCCTCCCGCTTGATGCTTTAGAATGCGGAATTATCCGTCTTATTTGCATCGTTTGCATCCCCGCCAAACCGGAAACTCCCGTTTGTGAAGCGTCTGCTGCTGTCAGGCGGCGGGCACACCCATGTGGAGATTCTCCGTCGATTCGGACCGGCCCCGCTACGCGACCGACGCGCACGGCTTCGTCGCGGTGAACGACGCGCTGCAATCGGTTTCCCATCCCAACGCGTTGGCAGCGGGAGACATCGCAAGCGTGGTCGGCCACGCACGCCCGAAATCGGGCGTGTATGCGGTGCGCCATGACAATCTGCTTTTCGTGATATGGATCGGCGAGAAGGACAGCACACCAGCGTTGTTTTCCGGTCGGTTACCTGACGTTTACGGTTCGGTAAGCGGACGTCCGGGGGCATGGGAGGTTGCTTGTGTGGCGGGCGCTGCTGCGCTATCTTACGAACCAATGGGATGGGCGATGCCACAGGGTGTCTCCCCCGTGCAGAATCAAGGGGACGCAGCGGCTGGCCTTCAACATCCTGTGCGCGGCCTGCCGGTCCCTCTGTAGCATCGTCACCCAATATGCCTAATGATGAAGATTCTCTTGATCGAAGACGATCCGCAAACCTCGGCGTACGTAGCGAACGGACTGCGTGAGCAAGGGCACGTCGTGGATCACTCGACGAGCGGCCGCGACGGGCTTTTCCTCGCCTCCGGGGGCGGCTACGACATTATGGTCATAGACCGCATGCTGCCCAGCGTCGACGGTCTCGCCATCGTCAAGACGATCCGCGCCGCGGGAATCAAGACACCAGTGCTCCTGCTCACTACACTGGGGGGGGTTAACGACCGCGTCGAGGGACTAGAGGCCGGCGCGGATGATTACCTCACCAAGCCCTTTGCTTTCTCCGAACTGCACGCCCGGGTGAACGCGCTCGCCCGTCGCCCGCCCATGGCGGACGAAGCGACGGTGCTGCGCGTCGGAGATCTCGAGCTGAACCGGCTGAAACGCACGGTGATCCGAGGCGGCAAGCGAATCGAACTGCAGCCGCAGGAATTCAGGCTGCTCGAGTATCTGATGCGCAATGCCGGACAGGTGGTGACGCGGACCATGCTTCTGGAGAACGTCTGGGAATTCCACTTCGACCCGCACACCAGTGTGGTCGAGACCCACATCAGCCGGCTGCGCGCCAAGGTTGATCGGGAGTTCGGCGAAGAGTTGATCCATACGGTGCGCGGCTCCGGATACTCCGTTCGTGTCTCCACATAGCTTTTTTCGCAGCACAAGCTTCCGCCTTCTCGCGTGGTATGTCGCAGTCTTCGGGGCGTCGGTCGCGATCCTGCTCTTCATCGTCTACTGGATCACGCTTGCCGCGCTCGACGAGCAGCTCAGCGATTCCGTGGAGCGGGAGGCGCAGGTGCTCGTCGAGCTGTATCGCGGTCGCGGTCTCGACAGTGTCGTCCGCGCGATCCAACTGAGGGTAGTGGAACTACGGCCACCACGGCGGTACTACCTGCTGCAGGATGCGGCCGGAATGCGCATTTCAGGGAATCTACCCCCGATGAAACCCACCGAGGGTGAGATGGCGCTCCCCGTGTCCTACCTGTTCCCGGACCGGCGCTCGAAGCCGGATGACCCGGCCGATGCGTATCCTGTCGTCGCCCAGGGGCGCCGGCTCGACAACGGCGAATTTCTGCTCGTGGGCGAGAACCGTTACCGGGCGGTGAAAGCGCAGGAAGCGATCCTCCACGCGCTCGTCTGGGGCATCGCGATCACGGTGCTGCTGGCCGCGGGTGGCGGCGCGGTACTCGGGGCCGGGTTCCTGCGCCGCATCGAGGAGGTCAACCGTACCACCCGCTCCATCATGGATGGGGATCTGTCCCAGCGCGTGCCGACGCGGGGCGGCGGCGACGAGATGGACCACTTGGCGATCAACCTGAACGCCATGCTCGACCGGATCCAGGTGCTGATGAAAAGTCTAAAGCAAGTTTCCGACGACATTGCGCACGATCTGCGGACGCCGCTGAGCCGCCTGCGTCACGGGCTCGAGGCTGCGCGGCAGAAGGCGGGATCGGACGCGGAGCCGGTCATCGAGCAATCCATCGCGGAACTCGACGCCATACTGGAGACATTTTCAGCGCTGTTGCGCATTGCCCAAATCGAGGCCGGAGCCCGGCGCGCGGCTTTTTCCGACGTGAGTCTGGGACAGATCGTGTCCACCGTCTCCGAAGCGTATGCTCCCGTCGCGGAAGATCGCAGTCAGCGACTGGAGACCGTTATCGACCGCACCCTGTCCGTCCACGGCGACCGCGAGCTTCTGACGCAAATGGTGGCCAACCTCATCGAAAACCCGATCCGTCACTGTCCGGCCGGGGTGGGGATCACGGTCGAGCTGCGACAGGAAGGCGGTAGGCCGGTACTGTGCGTCGCCGATACCGGACCCGGCATCCCCGCATCAGAGCGCGATAAAGTATTTCGCCGCTTCTATCGGCTTGAGGCAAGCCGGACCACGCCGGGCAGCGGTCTCGGCCTCGCGCTCGTGAAGGCCGTTGCCGACCTGCACGGCGCGGCGGTCGAGTTGTCGGACAACCACCCCGGCCTTCGCGTCACCGTCCGCTTTCATGCCGCCAGTGACGGTGGCGCAAGAACGTATCCCGCGCGCGACGCGCCGGGCGTCACCCGCGACGCAACGCCGCAACGGGTCGATCAAGTTCACTGGCTCTGATAGACGCCAGTCGTTTTCGCTACGCGGCGCCACTTCTCCGTTTCGCTCCTGAGGAAGGCAGAGAACCGCCTGGACGCCGCCGTCGCCGGCGGGCTTGCCGTGCGCTGAACAGGCGACATCGGCCGCAAGTCTGTAAGCTGCGTGTAAGGTCCCGCCACGATTCAAGCCAGTACTTACATCGGCGTTACGTGCAGATTACATGTTCGTAAGAATACGCACTACGTGTAAATCTCGAATATCTTTCGCTCGTCCAACGGATCGTTGGCCGAATCGACAATGTTTAACTTTGATATTTATAGGAGGTTTACATGAATCGCAAGACTATACTGGCGCTCGCGCTTGCCAGCGTGTTCGCCGCCCCAATGTCCAACGTCTACGCCGAAGGCGACGAGGACAAGAAACCGGAACAGCCTCAACTCCTGGCCGAAGGCGACGAAGACAAGAAGCCCGAGTCGTCCCAACTGATCGCGGAAGGCGATGAAGTTAAGAAGCCCGAGTCGTCCCAACTGATCGCCGAAGGCGACGAGGACAAGAAACCGGATTCCCAGCTCATCCTGTCGGAAGGTGACGAAGACAAGAAACCGGAGCAGCCGCAGCTCGGCTAATCGTCCGCCACAAGGACGAACCAACACCTAACGAGCAATCTTGGTAACACGGGCGTGCCTGGTCGAAAGACCGGGGCGCCCGTTTTTTTAGGCGATGATCACACGCGCGAACTTGCGCTTGCCCACCTGCAATATGGCGGTTTCACCTTTGCCCAGCCGGAGCGTCTTGTCGCTCACTTTTTCGCCGTTTAGCCTGACGCCGCCCTGTTCGATCATGCGCAGCGCCTCGGAAGTGCTGGCGGTCAGCCCCGCCTGCTTCAGTACTTGCGGAATCGCCAAGCCGTCGCCGCTCGATATCAGCCTGACTTCCGGAATATTGTCCGGAATTTCGTCGCGCTTGAAACGGGCCTCGAAATCTGCAGCGGCGGCCTCCGCCGCTTGAAGGCCGTGAAATCGGGTAACAATTTCTTTCGCAAAATCAAATTTCACATTCCGTGGGTTGCCGCCTTGCTCGATAGCTCGTTTTTTTTCGTTTATCTTTTGAGGCGACTCAAAAGATAGCAGCTCGATGTAACGCCACATCAGTTCGTCCGAGATCGACATCAGTTTGCCGAAAATCTCGTTCGGCGGCTCGCTGATGCCGATGTAGTTGCCGAGCGACTTCGACATCTTGTTGACCCCGTCCAGGCCTTCCAGGAGCGGCATGGTGAGGATCACCTGCGGCGGCTGGCCGAAGTGCTTCTGCAGTTCCCTGCCCATCAGCAGATTGAACTTCTGGTCGGTGCCGCCGAGTTCGAGGTCGGCTTTCAACGCCACCGAGTCGTAGCCCTGCACCAGCGGGTAGAGGAACTCGTGGATCGCGATCGGCTGGCTGCCGCGATAGCGCTTGCTGAAATCGTCGCGCTCGAGCATGCGCGCCACGGTGTGGGTGGCGGCCAACCTGATCATGTCCGCGGCGGAAAACTTGTCCATCCACGCCGAGTTGAACACGACCTCCGTTTTCTCGCGGTCGAGGATCCGGAACACCTGGTCGGTGTAGGTTCCGGCGTTCTGCGCGACCTCTTCGCGCGACAGCGGCGGCCGCGTCGCATTCTTGCCGCTGGGGTCGCCGATCATGCCCGTGAAATCGCCGATCAGGAACAGGACATGGTGGCCGAGATCCTGCAGCTGCCTGAGTTTGTTGATGAGCACGGTGTGGCCCAGATGGAGGTCGGGTGCGGTGGGATCGAACCCCGCCTTCACGCGCAGCGCGTGCCCCGACTCGAGCTTGCCCGCAAGGTCGCTTTCGACCAGCAGCTCGTCGCAACCGCGTTTGATGATTTCGAGTTGTGCCTCGATCGCCGTCATGGCTCCTGACCACCCCGCCATTTCACGATGCGAAATCCGGGAATTTTTGGCTTGTCATCCGGCCTGTTTCTGCTAAGCTTGCCTCTTCCAAAAAAACTCAGGGAAATCATGCAGCAAGCTGGAAGCGCGATTTTAGCGCAAAACCTGCTGCGGCTGGCTCATAACAACAAGATAAGCCGGCTGGTCTTGGCCGCTATATTGCCCTTTGTCGGCGTGCTTGCCGCTTTTGGGATCGCGCCCGGTACCGTCACCGAAAAGCCGGTTGTTTCCAAGGTGATCGAGGAAGTCGCGTTGCCCCACCTCCCGGCCGGCGGAAATCGCGACGAGGCGTACTGGCAAGAAGAGCGCCTCCAGCGCGGCGACACCATCGCCAGCGTGCTCGCGCGGCTGCAGGTGGATGATCCGGACGCGGTCCAGACGCTGCGCGGCACGCACGAAGCCAAAGCCCTCTATCAACTGGTGCCGGGCAAGACGATACGCGCAAAAATCACCGCTGAGGGCAGGTTGCTCGCGCTGCGCTATCTGGCCGGCAACAGCCTGTTTGCCGTTGAGCGCGCGGGTGCGGCGTTCACCGTCACCCAGCAGCCGGCGCAGCTTGAGACACGCACCTTGATGAGGTCAGGCGAGATCAGAAGCTCGCTGTTTGCCGCCACCGATGCCGCCAATCTCTCCGATGCTGTGGCAATCCAGATCGCCGATGTCTTCTCCACCGACATCGATTTTCACAGGGACCTGCGCAGGGGAGACCGCTTCACCGTCGTCTACGAGGCGTTCTACCATCAGGGCGAGATGGTCAAGAGCGGACGTGTGCTGGCAGCTGAATTCATCAACCAGGGCAAGGTGTACCAGGCGGTCTACTTCCGGAATTCCGAAGGCGAGGGCGGTTATTACACGCCCGAAGGCAAGAATATCCGCAAGGCATTCCTGCGCTCGCCGCTCGAGTTCTCGCGCATTTCCTCGGGCTTCACCAACGCGCGTTTCCATCCGGTGCTCCAGCAATGGCGCGCGCACAAGGGCATCGATTACGCCGCGCCAACCGGCGCCCGCGTGAAAGCGACTGCGGACGGCGTAGTCGAGTTCGCCGGCCGGCAGGGCGGATACGGCAATGTCGTGGTGCTACGTCACCAGTCGAGGTACACCACGTGGTACGGCCATCTGTCGGCGTTCGCCAAGGGCTTGCGCAAGGGCAGCCGCGTTCCCCAGGGTGAGGTAATCGGCTTCGTCGGCGCGACGGGGCTCGCAACCGGACCGCATCTGCATTACGAGTTCCGCATCAACGACGTGCACCAGGACCCGTTGCGTGTGGTGATGCCTTCCGCGCCGCCGATCACGCCGGAAGTCCAAGCTGCGTTCGAGGCCGCGGCGCAGCCGCTGGCGCTGCGCCTTCAACTCCTGCGCGGAACCAATCTCGCCAGGCTCGACTAAGAAGCGTTTGGTGACTTTCTTTTGGGCGCGCAAAAGAAAGTCACCGGCACCGGGGCCGCCCCCCGGTACATAAAAAAGGCGGCAACCGCCGCCTTTTTCTTGTCCTGAATTTTCCGGTTACGCGGAAAACGACGATCCGCAGCCGCAGGTTGAAGTCGCGTTCGGGTTCTTGATCACGAACTGCGCGCCTTCGATGCCTTCCTGATAGTCGATCTCGGCCCCCGCCAGGTACTGCAGACTCATCGGATCGATCAGCAGGGTTACGCCCCCTTTCTGCATCGAGGTATCGTCTTCGCTGGTCGACTCGTCGAAAGTGAAGCCGTACTGAAATCCGGAGCAACCGCCGCCCGTCACGAAGACCCGCAGTTTCAAATCGGGGTTGCCCTCTTCTTCAATCAATTGCCTGACCTTGTTCGCCGCGTTATCGGTGAACACCAGGGGATCCGGCATCTGTTCGGTCACTGCGTTCATATCATGCTCCTGCGATCATCGTTCCCACCATTATCCGGCACGGGACGGTGACGTTCAATCCCCAGCAGCCGGTTTGAACTGCACGACTTTGTCGGATTTGCTGTCGTTCTGATACACCAGCCGTCCCTGCACCACGGCGCCCAGTTGTATTTCGAGCGTTTTGTAGTATACGTCCCCTGTGACATTCGCTTTCGGCTGCAGTTCAACGTATTCGGCGGCGTGCACCGGCCCCGCCACTGTGCCGTTGATAACCACATGGGAAACGCGGATTTCGCCTTCGATCTGCGCCTGCTCGGACACCACCAGCGTGCTCGGTTTGCCATCGGTCGTCAGCACGTTACCGCGCACGTGCCCGTCGACCCGCAGACCTCCTGCAAAAGTGATGTTGCCCTCGATCGTCGTGCCGGCGCCGATCAGGCAGTCGATGCGATTTTTCGGCTTGTTGCTCTTGTTCCCGAACATGGCGGCATACCCCTCAGGAAATGTTGACGGTTTGCGTTAGTTTAGGCGCATTGCTGCCGTTTTCAAAGACCCGCACCTGCAGGCCCTTGACCTCCGCATCGGCGTCGATCTTGAACGTGCCCTCGAGGCGCTGAAAAAACTTGAAGTCAAGCCGGTATTCCCGCGCGTTCCTGTCGTTCTCCGGCGGCAGCGTCAGCACCACTTTCCGGTCGTGCTGCTGCAAATTCAATACGAATTGCAGGCTGCCCTGAAACTCCTTGGCGCGCTGTCCGGCGTGCACCAGCAGCAACTGATAGCGGTATTCGCCGGGCAAAGCTCCTGGTTGCAATTTGAAACGATTGATCGTGATCGCACCGTCCTTTCCGGCCGCCGGCATCAGCGACTGGAAGAACGCGAGATCTTCCTTCAGGGTCGCGTTTTCTTCCGTCAATGACTTCACCTGCTTCGCGAGATCGCCGTAGGTTGCGCGTTCGATCTGCAACTGGCGCTCGGCGGCGGCGACTTTGGCGCGCAGCTCGGCAAGCTCGTCCTGCTGGCGCTTGATGGCCTCGTTCAGCTTCGCCAGCGCACGGTCGGCTTCGCCCTGCCGGAACCCCGCAAACTCCATGCCGAAGTCATAGGTCGCCCACCCCACGCCTACCACCAGCGCGCCGACCGCAATGATGCCCAGCCAGCGCAGATACCAGGGCACGTGCGCATGCACCGCAACGCGCGACGCTGAAATGCCGAACTTGCGTTTGAGCGTCTTCAGCAGTTGCATCGTCGTTCATGGAAGCAGCGCAACCTGCTCCAATCCTGTGGTTTCCGGCAGGCCGAACATGATATTCATGTTCTGCACCGCCTGCCCCGCGGCGCCTTTCACCAGGTTGTCGATCACCGACAATACCACCACGATGTCGCCGCCCTGCGGCCGATGCACGGCGATGCGGCACGTATTGGCGCCACGCACCGAGCGCGTGTCGGGATGGCTGCCCGCGGGCATCACGTCGACGAACGGCTCCTTTGCGTAGCGCTTCTCGTAGAGCGCCTGCAGGTCGGCCTCGGTGGTAAGCCGCGCGTAGAGCGTGGCATGAATGCCACGGATCATCGGGGTGAGATGCGGCGTGAACACCACTCTCACCGGCTTGCCGGCGAGCTGTGCCAGGCCTTGCGTGATTTCCGGCAGATGACGATGTCCGGGCACGCCATAGGCTTTGAAATTGTCCGAGGCTTCGGCGAGCAGCGTTTGCACCTCGGCCTTGCGGCCGGCGCCCGACACGCCGGACTTGGCGTCGGCGATCAGATGATCGAGGTCGACGATGCCGGCCTCGACGAGCGGCAGGAAACCGAGTTGCACCGCTGTCGGATAGCATCCCGGATTGGCAACGATGCGCGCATCCTTGATCCGCGCGCGGTTGACTTCGGGCAGGCCGTAAATCGCTTGGGCGACGAGATCCGGGCAGGCGTGTTTCATCCCGTACCACTGCTCCCACAGCGCCACGTCCTTGATGCGGAAATCGGCGGCGATATCGATGACGCGCACGCCGGCCTCGAAGAGCGCGCGCGCCTCGCCCATCGCCACGCCGTTGGGCGTGGCAAAGAACACCAAGTCGCACGCGGCGAGCGCGCCGGCCGAAGGCTCGGTAAACTTGAGCGCCACCCTGCCGCGCAGATTGGGGAACATTTCGGCGACCGCCATGCCCGCTTCCTTGCGCGAAGTGATGACCTTGAGTTCGCTCGCCGGGTGCTGGGCGAGCAGCCGCAGCAGTTCGACCCCGGTGTAGCCGGTGCCGCCGACGATGCCGATCTTGATCGCTTTCTGCGTCATTCCGCGTCCAAAGAGCCAATCGCTGGTTTCGCAAATTAACCGGCGCTCGCTAGCGAACGTCCGTGTTCAATTTGCCGATCCTAAATTATAGGTCCAGAAACAACAAAGCCGCCCGCAGGCGGCTTTGCCTTGCGGGCAAACCCTTAACGCTTCGAGAACTGCTTGCGGCGCCGCGCCTTGTGCAGCCCGACTTTCTTGCGCTCGACTTCGCGCGCATCACGCGTGACGAGCCCCGCCTTCTTGAGCGCGGGTTTCAATGCCGCGTCGTATTCGATCAGCGCCCGCGTGATGCCGTGCCGCACCGCGCCGGCCTGGCCTGACTCGCCGCCGCCGTCCACGTTGATCATGATGTCGAAAGTCGCAAGGTGGTTCGTCAGCGCGAGCGGCTGGCGCACGATCATGCGTCCGGTTTCGCGCGAGAAGAAATCATCGACCGGTTTGCCGTTGACCGTGATGGCGCCCTTGCCGGGCCTCAAAAACACCCGCGCCACCGCGCTCTTGCGCCGGCCGGTGCCGTAGTTGTGCTGCACTGCCATGATCTATTCGCCTCAGATGTCCAGTGGTTTCGGTTGTTGCGCCACGTGCGGGTGGTCGCTGCCGGCATAGACTTTCATCTTCTTCAACATCGCATACCCCAGCGGGCCCTTCGGCAGCATGCCCTTGACCGCCATTTCCAGCACACGACGGGGATGCCGCGCATGCAGCTTGGAGAAGTTGGTAGTGTAGATGCCGCCCGGATAAGTGGTGTGGCGATGATACAGTTTGTCCCGCCCCTTGTTGCCGGTCACGCGTAATTTGTCGCTATTCACCACAACGATATAATCGCCGGTGTCGACGTGCGGCGTGAATTCGGGTTTGTGCTTGCCGCGCAGGCGCCTCGCGATCTCGGCCGCGAGCCGTCCCAGCACCTTGCCGGAAGCGTCCACGATGTACCAGTCGCGCTTTACTTCGTGCGACTTGGCGGAAAACGTCTTCATGGTGTAATCCCGCTGCTTGTAAGCGTTTTAGGAAACCGCGAATTCTATTGCAAATCAGGCGTCTGTGTCAAACCGCCCGGCCGGCGCGCAGGTTCGGGCGCTTGGTACAGGAAGGTATCCGAAACAACGAGTTAACATGGATTGGCTGATACGCAATACGCTCGCTTCGGCGCTCATGCCGCCGGGTTTTCTGCTGTATCAATTACAATTTGGTATCGCGCGCTGGAGATAAACCCGTCGCGGGTCCCGCCTGCGCGGCTTGGAGTTCGTCATGAAAGTTCGCATCAAGTGGATTGAAAACGTCAGTTTCGTCGGCGAGTCCGAAAGCGGCCACGCCATCGTGATGGACGGCGCGCTGGAAGGCGGCGGACGCAACCTGGGGCCGCGGCCGATGGAGACGGTGCTCATGGGCACCGGCGGCTGCACCGCATACGACGTCGTGCACATCCTGCGAAAAAGCCGTGCGCCGGTGACGGACTGCGTGGTCGAGATCGATGCCGAGCGCGCGCCGGAAGACCCCAAAGTGTTCACCAGGATCCATTTCCATTTCATCGTCGCCGGCAAAGGGCTGAAAGCGCAGCAGGTCGAGCGCGCGGTTCACCTGTCAGCGGAAAAGTATTGCTCAGCTTCGATCATGCTGGCCAAGACCGCCGAGATTACTCATGACTTCGAGATTCGCGAGGCGGAATGAACCGCCAAAATGCCAAGGAAAAACAAGGAATATTCAGCCGCAGATGAACGCCGACAAGAACAAAGCTGAACCACTAAGGATTCTTTTCAATACCCCCTTGAGGGGTACGCGAAGGATTCCTGTCAATACCCCCTTGAGGGGTACACAAAGGAAGAACAAGAATCGGACCAGGGTTTTTCTGTTCACTGTTCACCGTTCACTGCTCTTATCGTCCGTGCTACAGTTGATCCGACACAGAGGAGACCACCATGTCGGCGCCCGATCCGCTCATTACCACGTCCCCCGATCGCCTTAGTGGAACCCCGGTCTTCGCGGGAACCCCGGTGCCGGTACAGACGCTGGTCGAATACCTCGAAGCCGGAGATTCGCTGGACGATTTCCTTGCGGATTTTCCAAGCGTTTCGCGTGAGCACGCGGTGGCAGTGTTAGAGGTTGCGAAATCCGCCCTCCTGGACAAGGCGGTAGCCACGTAATCGACCGATTTAGACGCGATATGAGCAGCGCTTCGGTAAGATTGGACGGAAATGATCGACTACATCTCGATCTCCTCCTGGCGCGAATCGTCGGGCGCGGTAGCGGCAACGTTCCTGAGCACCAACAAAAACGCGGTGATTTTGCGAGGGGGTCAGAACCTCGATGTTTTGGGCTTTTTCTACAGACTCGTTAGGCACGAGACAAGTCCGGCCGCAATATCGCGCGAACTCAGAAATGACTAAAGACGAACAAACCCCCAAGCTCTCGCCGCTCGCTCAATCGGTGACACGAGATGGCAAGACTGTACGCGTCGACATCTACGAAGATGGTGAAGTTGGTTGGCTTTTAGAGGTGGTTGATGAATATTGGAACTCCACCGTGTGGGATGAGCCCTTTGCAAGCGATCGCGCAGCGCTGGATGAAGCACTCAAGACCATTGATGAGGACGGCATTGAGTCATTGATAGGTGCGCCACCTGGAACGCTTTCTCACTGATGCTTCATGCGCAGCGTGCCTAACACTCATCGGCTCCCTCCTGTCGCTCCTATTCACGCGGTCACATGACCGCACTGGGATGGTAGCTAAACCCTGCCAAGCCCGTTGACAGCGAGGGGGCCATAAATAAGTATCCCCGCGCTCAACCTCGACGCGCGCAAGAGCGGCGCGCGCGAGCTAGCGCGAACGTTAGATTTCGCTACAGCATCGGTGTAGCATTGGAAATCAGTATTGGCACTGTGGAGGCGCCATGAGCACACCAAAAGCGGAGGTAACCTCGATGCTTGAAGCCCTGCCGGACGACAGCAGCTTCGAGGATATTCAGTACCATCTGTACGTTCTCGAAAAGGTCAAACGCGGTATCGAGCGGGCTGAAACGGAGGGCGCTGTGTCTCACGAGGACGCCAAGGTTCGCCTCAACAAATGGCTCGCCGCTTAGTCTGGTCGCCGGAAGCCATCGAAGACATCGAGTCCATCGCCTCTTATATAGAGCGTGATTCATTGTGGTATGCAAAGGCGGTCGCCTCAAGGATCGTCGAGACGGCCGAGACGATTCCTGATTATCCTGAAATGGGGCGGGTTGTTCCGGAGATCGGCGACGGCGCAATTCGCGAGCGGTTTGTTTACAGCTACCGAATCATTTATCGCGTTGAGGCCGAACGTATTCTCGTAGCGGCCGTGATTCACGGAAGCAGATTACTGCAACCGTTTGCCCAGCGAATCGAGGGCGGGCCGAAATCTAACTTCAGGGCTCCTGACATACGCGGGATAGGCACGTGAATTTTCTGGACTTTCCCGAGGAGATGCGTAATAATTCATGCATCCTACTTCGGA
>Ga0156176_1264_pt1 | contig 17946 bp, 16 predicted proteins | sample RifCSPlowO2_12_FD_107829 | JGI IMG/M metagenome (GOLD analysis project Ga0156176, IMG submission 107829) | Betaproteobacteria bacterium RIFCSPLOWO2_12_FULL_62_58
CCCGCCCGTGGCGCCGATTCGAGTACTGCGTGTACACGCCATTGACCTGGCGCATTCCTTTGGAGAGATTGCCTTCCGGCGTCTCGACCACCAGATGATGATTGTCCATCAGGCAGTAGGCATGGCAGACCCAGTTGAAGTCTGCTAGACCTGACCCCTTCTCCTTACCATCCGAGCACGTAGGCCGGCCGCCGCGGATCCGCCCCGCCATGCAGCACGCCGTTCTTGCGATCGGCGACGATGGCGCACACCGCACCCGCGAGCCACGTCGATTCATCCCACCAGTGGACCTTGTGCCCGCGGCTTGCGAGTTCGTCGCCCGTCGCCTTCTCGATGCGTGACTCGAGATAAAGCCGCCCCGGAAAATACGGATGCGGCTCGAACGAGCCCGGATAACTGTAGTTCGCGAAGCGCGGCGCTTCGACCGCGTCCTGCGGCGCCATGCCGAAGACGTTTATATTGAGAAACACCTGCAGCATGGCCTGGGTCTGCACGTCGCCGCCCGGCGTGCCGAACGGCATGTGGACGCGCCCGTTCTTGAACGCCATCGCCGGGTTGGGCGTCAGCCGCGGCCGCTTGCCCGGCGCGACCGAACAGGGATGCGTCGGATCGGCCCACGACTGCGTGCCGCGTCCCGAGCACAGAATGCCCACGCCGGGAATGATCGGCGTTTTGTCGGAGCCGTCGCTCGGCGTGCACGAGAACGCATTGCCATGCCGGTCGATCGCGCAGACGTAAGACGTGTCGCCCGGCCCTGGCGCTTCGTCGGCCTGCGGCGCCGGCATCCAGCGGTTCGGAATCTCGGAGAGCGTTCGCGGATCGCCCGCCGGCGGCATTTCCGCCCACGCTTTCTCGACGCTGATCTGCGAACGGCGCCACGCGGCGTACTTGTCAGACATGAGACCGGCAATCGGAACTTTGACGAACTTCGGATCGCCGAAATGATTGTGACGGTCGGAAAACGCAAGCTTCAGCGCCTCGGTCACCACGTGTATGTATTCGGTCGAATTGTGCCCCATGGTCCTGAGGTCGCAGCCCTTGAGGATGTTGAGCGCCATCGGCAGCACCGGACCCTGCGACCACGGGCCGCAGGCGTGCAGTTCGATGCCGTCGAAGCGTGTACGAACCGTCGGCTCAAAATTCACCTTGAAGCCGGCGAAGTCCTCGTAGCGCATGAGGCCGCCCTCTTTCGCGATGAACTTCGTGACCTGCGCCGCGATATCGCCCTTGTAGAACGCGTCGCGCGCGGCCTTCAACCCGGCCTTGCGGCCTTTGCGGTGCGCCTTCTTTTCCTCGTCCGCCATGTGCTTCAGTGTCCGGCCGAGATCGGACTGCACGAACACTTCACCCACTTCCGGTGGGCGTCCCTTGGGCAGAAAAACTTTTTTGCTCGCCGGCCAGCCCTCGTAGGCCGCGCGGTTTTTCTTGATGAACTCCGACATCATCGGATGCATCGGAAAACCGTCGCACGCGAAGCGAATCGCCGCGGAGGCGACTTCGCCGAAGGTCATGGTGCCGAACTCAGCGAGCGCGGTGAGCCATGCGTCGGGCGCGGCCGGGACCACGCACCGCTCGACCCCCGGCGGGATCTTCCCGCCATGCTTCTTCATGAAGTAATTGGGCGTGACGGCCTTGGGCCATACGCCGAGCCCGTCGATGCAGTGCACCTTCTTGTTTTTCGCGGTGTAGATGATCTGCGGCGCGACACCGCCGAAATTGACCTTGTCGGTCTGGAGCACGCCGATGGCGATGCCCGCCGCAACCCCGGCGTCGATAGCGTTGCCGCCCGCTTCCAGAATCTGGAATCCGGCATGCGCCGCAAGATAGTGCCCGGCGGAAATCACATGCCGGGTGCCCATGACGGTCGTGCGGCTGGAAGCCATAGGTGGTCTCTCCTGATTACTGAGCATTCAAGAAATGCATGACAATGCTCAGCCCTCATCCCCGCCCTTCTCCCGAGGGGAGAAGGGGGATTCGAGGCGCGCATGGATTGTCATCCATTTACGCAAAACTCAATAGATGCTGCTTTCTGTGCGGATGGAATTACTGTAGATTTTATCCCTATCCGAGTCCTCATGTTAGCCATGAAACGACGGCAAGTAATCAATGCTCGCGCTCGCGGCCTGCTCGCGGCGGTTGTCTCTGCGGCGCCGGCGAAGCAGCACGCTGGAACGCGGAGTCGCTCAGAGGCCGCGCGCCTGCCCGCCGGTGTAGTATCATTTCCGCACGCCAGCCCGCCGGCATCCGTGACCGGCGATGCGCCGGACATGACGACGTTGCGTCGCTGCCAGTCCCTATCGCGGCAATCAAGAGGAGGACGTTCATGAAATCATCGTGGCGCTGGTTCAGCCTGCTGCTTCCGACAGCCCCGCTCGGGTTCGCCGCGGCAAACGTTGAGGCGCAGACCTATCCGGCAAAAGCGGTGCGCATGATCGTGCCCTTCGCGCCCGGGGGCAACACCGACATCATCGCCCGCGTCTACGCGTCGAAGATGGCTGAAATCATCGGACAGCAGATATTCATCGACAACCGCGGCGGCGCCGGGGGCACCATCGGCACGGAACTAGCCGCCAAAGCTGCGCCCGACGGGTATACCATCCTGATGGTTTCCGCGGGTCACACCATCAATCCGGCGATGGCGAAGAAACTGCCGTACGATTCCATCAAGGACTTCGCGCCGATAGGGGTGATTGCGGACGTGCCCACCGCGTTCGTCGTGCATCCTTCGTTGCCGGCGAAAAACCTCAAGGAATTTATCGCCATCGCCAAAGCCCGGCCCGGCGACATTTTTTATTCGACCGCCGGGCGCGGCACCGTCGGCCACCTCTCGGCGGAACTGCTCAATTCCACGGCCAAGATCAAGTTGACCGCAGTTCATTACAAGGGATCGGGCCCCTCCATGATCGATCTCGTCGCGGGCCACGTGCAGATGCAGTTCCCGAGCATGCCCGCGGCGGTCCAGTACACGCGGACGGGGAGACTGCGCATGATCGCGCAGACCGGCGAGCAGCGTTCGAGCGCGGCTCCGGACATCCCGACCATGCAGGAACAGGGGCTCAAGGGCTTCGTGGTATCGAGTGGCTTTGCGATGTTCGCGCCGGCGGGCACGCCGCGACCGATCGCAGACCGGATCCATTCCGCCATGGTGAAGGCGCTCAACGATCCCGCTGTAAAAGAGAGCCTCGCGAAGCAGGGTGCAGAGGTCGTCGCGAGCACACCGGAACAGCACGACAAGTTCAACAGGACCGAGATCGCGAAGTGGATCAAAGTCGCGCGCGAAGCCGGTATTCAGCCGGAGTGAGGAGGAAACGATGAATACGGAACGCGGAACGATGAACGAAAGGGCGACTACGCTGGATTTGCGAGTCCTCCGTTCATCATTCATCGTTCATCGTTCGTCGTTTCGTGAAGCGGTGGCCCGCGCGGCAAAAAGTGGCCAAAAACCCCGTATCGAGCCGCAATGGCCGTGACGATCGACGTAAGGGCGTGAGAGCGATAAATTCCGTGAGAGCGGGAGCGCGTGTGGGCGAAGCAGTCGTTCCCTCTCACGATTTCACGATCTTACGACCTCCCGTCTTCTTGACCTATCGATCTCCCGATCTCCCGATCTCCCGATTTCACGAGTAACGGGTTAACGCATGCAACCATTCGATTGGCAGTTTCCCTATCCTTCGCAGCGCATGCCGGTCCTGGCGCGCAATGCGGTGGCGACTTCGCAACCGCTCGCCGCGCAGGCGGGCCTGCGCATGCTGATGAAAGGCGGCAGCGCGGTCGATGCCGTGCTGGCGACCGCGATCTCGCTCACCGTGCTGGAACCCACCAGCAACGGCATCGGCAGCGACGCGTTCTGCATTTTGTGGGACGGCGGGAAACTCCAGGGACTTAACGCTTCCGGACGCTCTCCGGCAGCATGGACGCCAGACCGGTTCAAGGGCCTCAAGGAGATGCCGAGGCGCGGTTGGGATTCCGTGACCGTGCCGGGCTGTGTTGCGGCTTGGGTCGAACTGTCCCGGAAATTCGGCAAGCTGCCGTTCGCCGACCTGTTCGAGCCGGCCATCAAGTATGCCGAAGAAGGCTTCATGGTATCGCCGACGATCGCGCGGCTGTGGGCGAACCAGGTTTCGGAACTCAAGTCGCAGCCGGGATTCGCCGAAGCCTTCATGCCGCGCGGGCGGGCGCCTGAAGCCGGAGAAAAATTCGCGTTCCCGGCGCAGGGGAAAACGCTCAGGCGCATCGCCGAGACCCGTGGCGAGGCGTTTTACAAGGGCGATCTTGCCGAAAAAATGGTCGCCTACGCCAGGCGATGCGGCGGCGCGCTCGCGCTCGACGACCTCGCCTCTCATGCGATTGACTGGGTGGACACGATCGGCATCGACTATCGCGGCATGCGGCTGCACGAGATTCCGCCCAATGGCCAGGGCATCGCCGCGCTGATGGCGCTGGGAATGCTCGAAAACTTCGATGTCGCGCGGCTTCCGGTCGACTCGGCCGACAGCCTGCACCTGCAAATCGAGGCGATGAAGCTCGCATTCGCCGATATCCACGAATACGTCTCCGATCCGGCGACGATGCGCGTCAAACCCGCCGAGATGCTCGACAAGGATTATCTCAAGGAACGGGCGAAGCTGATCGACATGAAAAAAGCCGGCACGCCCGGCTTCGGGAAACCCGGCAAAGGCGGCACCGTTTACCTCACCGCCGCTGATGAGTCGGGCATGATGGTGTCGTATATCCAGTCCAACTTTTCGGGTTTCGGTTCGGGTGTCGTCGTGCCCGGCGCCGGCATCAGCCTGCAAAATCGTGGATCGGGATTCAGTCTGAGACCGGGGCACGCCAATATCGTCGCCCCGCGCAAGCGCCCGTTCCACACCATCATCCCCGGCTTCGTCACCCGGAACGGAAAGCCGGTGATGAGTTTTGGCGTGATGGGCGGCTCGATGCAGGCGCAGGGCCACACGCAGGTGGTGCTGCGGCTGGTGGACTACCAGCAGAACCCGCAGGCGGCGGCGGATGCGCCGCGCTGGCGCATTGAAACCGGCCTTACGGTGGGCATTGAGCACGGTGTGCCCGCGGACGTGGTGAATGATTTGCGTGCGCGCGGCCACAACATGCCGCAGGCCGATCGCTGGTCGACCGATTTCGGCCGCGCGCAACTGATCTACAAGATGGACGACGGCTATCTCGCCGCTTCCGAGCGGCGCACCGATGGCCAGGCCGTCGGTTATTGATACATGAGGACGTGAGGGCGTGAGAGCGGGAGAGCGTGAGAGCGAAGCAAAATGCCCTCTCACGATTTTCCGAACGTACGATCTCACGATCTCCCGGTTTCTTGACCTCCCGACCTCCCGACCTCCCGACCTCCCGATCTCCCGACCTCCCGTCTTCTTGACCTCCCGACCTCCCGACCTCCCGATCTCCCGACCTCCCGTCTTCTTGACCTCCCGATGTCCCGATCTCCCGACCTCACGACACACGGAGTCCTATGTCTGAACATAAAGCCACCATTACCTGGTGGCGCGACGGCGCCGATTTCGGCTATAAGAACTACAGCCGCAATCACGTCTGGCGGTTTTCGGGCGGCGTCGAAGTGCCGGCTTCCGCGGCGCCCGCCTACCTCGGCGATGCTCGGCGCGTTGACCCTGAAGGCATGGTAAAAAGTAATGACCGACATCCTTCTCCTGTTTCGGCCTTCAAAGGATACGTTGCAGGAATACGACATCGAGCCATCGGTCGAACTTGCGGCCGACCTCCCGGAAGTGGGCAACGCGGGAAAAACCTGCCGCCTCCAGCAGCGCGATGACGGCCGTTGATTCGCTGCAGCATCCGCCGACGAGCGTGTGGTGTCCGAGAGCGCTGGCGCGCGCGAGCAGATCGCCCAGGATGGCGCGGCCGATCCCGTGGCGATGCCACTCGTGGTGGACGTAGATGGAAAACTCGACGGTGTGCCGGTAAGCGGGGCGGCCCCGGAACACCTCGAGCGATCCCCAACCGACGACCAAACCGTCGGCCTGCGCGACGACGACCGGGTGGGCCTGCGAGCGGCTTTCAAGCCAGGTTAGACGCTGCTCCAGCGTCAGCGGCTCGGTGAGGAAGGTCGCCGTGGAGTGCACGACGTAGTAGTTCTGGATGTTGTTGATGGCCTCGGCATCGGCTCTGGTGGCGAGCCGGATCGAAAGGGCGCTCATAAAGTAGAGACCGGCAGCAACATGATAAACGGGCATTCCATCGGCCGCGCGGCGGCACGGCGGATGAAGGCGCCCCGCCCTCAGACGGCGCCGGCCCGCACGACCACCGAGGCGTTCCGGCGCCGCAGCACCCAGTAGCCGACGAACAGGCCTACCGGGATGCATGCGAATGCCGCGACTTGCTGATCCGGGTGAAACAGCACGACCAACGCGATGGCGGCGAGTACGAGCCGCAGCGGCACATCGATCGCGGGGCGGTCGGCAAACCGCCCCTGGATGCTGAAACTGATGCCGATCGTCGCGGTCATGAGCAGCAGCATCGCCGCGAGCTGCGCGAGCCCCGGCTCCAGGACGAGTTCCGGCCGCGTGAAGACGCCGGCCATCAGTACGAACAGCGAAACGCAGATCGTGATCGCCCGGAACAGCGTCTGCATGAAGGGCGCGTCCGCGATTTTCGCGGTGACCGCGGCGACCACCGAGGTGGGTGGAGTGAGCTCGCCCCAGACCGCGAGGAAGAAGGCGAAGAAGTGCACGACCCACGGGTCGACGCCGACGCGGATCATCGGCGGCGCGATCACGAGGGCGGTGATGATGTAGGTCGGCGCCGGCGGCAGCCCCGTCCCGAGCAGCGCGCCGAAGAAGAAGGCGACAACCGCCATGGCGGCGAGATTGACCCCGGCGGCCGCGATGAGGATGGCGCCGATCTTCGTCGGCACGCCGGTAATGACCAACGCCCCGGTCATGATCGACAGCGTCGCGAGCAGCAGCGTCAGGTCGGAGGTCATGTTCGCGAAGTTGTCGACGAAGCGCCCGAGCGGGGCGGCGAGCGCGCGCCACGGCCAGCCGTGCGCCAGCGCGATCGCCACCAGGTGCGCGGCGAGCAGCGCGCCGCCGACGGCGAGAAAGACGTAGAGCGCGGCGAACATCGGCGCCAGATGCAGCATCGCCATCAGGCCGATCAGCCCGCCGACGACGGCGACGAAGGCGGCGAGGTTCGTCCAGTCGGTCCAGCGCATGGTCTCCGCAACGACAGCGTCGAGGCGCGCGCGGTGGCGCGTCGACAGCAGGTAGACCGACACGCTGACGCCGACGTAATAGATGATCGCCGGCGCGTAGCCGCGCGCGACGACATCGAAGTAGCTGCGCCCGAGGAATTCCGCCATCAGGAAGGCGGAAATGCCCATGACCGGCGGCATCAACTGTCCCCCGAGCGATGACGCCGTCTCGATGGCGGCTGCGGTCACTCGTGGCATGCCGGCGCCGATCATGGCCGGAATGGTCGCCGAGCCCACGGTGATGGCATTGGCCGCGCCGCTGCCGCTCACGGTGCCGACGCCCATCGAACCCAACACCGCCGCCTGCGGCAGCGCGTGCGGCGAGCGCGCGGCGATCCGCGAGGAGCCCCTGAGGATCGAGTCGACGCAGCCGAAGGCGCGCAGCGCGCTCAGCACGAGGATAAACGAGCCGATCAGCGTCAGCGCGAGCTGGGGCAGGCTGGAAAAGACACCGGTTGACATTTCGACGCTCATCGCGCTGGCGATGCGCGGCCAGCTCAGCCCGGGATGGTTGAACATACCGGGCACCACCGAGCCGTACACCGCATAGAGGATCAGGACGATGTTCAGGATGAACAGCGGCAGGTAGCGCTTGCGCGCGTATTCCATGATCAGCGCGACCATCAGCGTGCCCATGGTGAGGTCGGCCGTGCTCCAGATGCCGGCCCGCACCGTGCCGATCTCGAAGTATTCCGTGTGCATGTACACGGCGACGGCGATCGAAACGATGATGTAGACGGTGGCAATGAGGTAGTTGGCGACCAGCGGAAGCCGCGGGTAGAACTCGTTCTTGCGCAACTCGTCCAGCGTGAACAGAACGAAGGTGGCCGGCACCAGCGTGATCGCGAGCAGGGTCGGCCCGCCCGCGCTGGTCCAGTAATAGACGAAGAGATAGACGAAGAAGAACACCGCCGTCAGGTAGTAGAGCCACTCGATCACGAGGCCCGGTCGGGTGGAAGGCACGGCGGTGGCGGTCATGGTCGGAGACGGGTCCATACGAACAGCGGGGGGCGGGCGCAGGTGCGCGCCCCTCGGCTCAATTCACGAAGCCAGCCCTACTTCTTTGCGATCCGGGCGTCCCACTTCGCGTCCCAGACGCCCCTCTCGCGCATGTACCTCGCGAGGCCCGGGTGGATCGGCACGTAGTCCACCGCGGATGTGACGCCGCGGCGCTGAAACCCGGGCATGTCCTTGACGATCTGCGCGAAACCCGCATCGGCCTTGGCCAACTGCGCGGCGTTTTTCTCGATCACCATCAGCATCCTGTACACGTCGTTCTCGGGAACCTCGAGGCCGACGTGGAAGCCGTAATAGAACGGCAGCAGGATCACCTTGTCGGTGTGAACGTCCTTCTTGAATACGTCGGGCTTCACCTCGGTGGTGGCGAAGCCGACCTGCTTGAGGGTCTCGATCTCACTGGGGGCCGGGTTGAGGGCTGCCCAGTCGGCCGCCAGCGAGGCCTCCGTGATCCAGGGCGCCGTCGTGGCTTCGCCGTTGGTGTAGATGATGAAGGCTTCGATGCCCCCGCCCTGGAGCAGCGATCCGGCGGCGGACAAGTCGACCTGGCGGTACTGGTGCTTCACGCCGAGCGCGCCGTAGGCACGCTCGAGATGGGCGCGCACGTCCCACGGCAGCGGCCCGGTGAACACGGGCTTGCCGGAGAGATCAGCCCAGCTCTTGAACTTGCCCTTGTCGCGCGAATGGATCGCGGTGCCGACCTCGACGGTGTAGGTCCAGAAGGACTGCACCGGCTGGCGCTTCATGCTCGGCTTGAAGCCCCTGAAGCGGTTGACGTCTTTGGCGAGCTCATAGAAGGCGATGTCGGCGCCGTAGTAGCCTTCGAACTGGCCCGTGGCGTAACCCTTGACGGTCACGATCGCGCCGGGCGTCGGCTGCACGGTGACACGGTAGTTCGGCATCTCTCGGTTCAACACCTCGGCCAGGGCAACGAGCGCCTTGTGTCCGGACGATCCGACCGCCGAGGTGCCCCAGGGAATCTCCTTCACCTGCGACCACGCCGAGGGGCCGCAGGCCGCCATCAGGCCCGCGACCAATAATATTAGCGCGCGTTTTAACATGGTTGAGCCCTCCTTTGTGGATAAGGGAGGATTCTGTCGATCCTCCTGAACGCTCATTGTATTACAACCGGAACCGCGGCGGGCGGGCGGAATAAAAAGACGGAGACCGGGGCGGGACGTCCGAACGTCGAAAAAAATCGTTCTGATTCCGCCTGTTCCGCGAATCGCCGTGCATTCCCTGGCCGGTAATCAATCACCCGTTACACTTCTCAAACTCAGTCCCACGCCGGCGCCCGGCCCGCTGTTCATCACGCAGCATCCGAGTGTCGCTTACGGCATCTACGCTGCGTACCTGCTTGCGCACCCGATCATGGTCCTGATCTACGCGTTGAGCGTGCGCTTCTTCATGCGCGTCGTTGCGGTGAACAAACCGATCTTGATCCCGGCCGTGTTGGTGCTGTGCGCGATGAACGAAAGCCGTGACCACCAGCCGCGTAAGAACGGCATCTCATCCACAATATAATCGCGCAGCCTTCCTGGCCTGCTCGAGCCGCGCAGCTTGCAAAGGACCCCGCACGCGGCGCCACTCTTCGACAATTGCGGCGTCGGCAATCGAAGGATGACCGCAAGCAAACGGAGGCGCGGGATTGTATTCCATCGCCAGTTGGATCGATTTTGCCTTTTCGACACCAAACACTTCTGCGGCGATGGTCAGCGCAAAATCGATTCCCGCCGTGACGCCGCCGCCCGTAATCCGATTCCGATCGATTACGACTCGCTCCGATACGGGCGTTGCGCCAAAGATCGGCAGGAGCTCGACAGAGTTCCAATGCGTCGTGGCGCGGTAACCCTTGAGCAAACCCGCGGCCCCCAGAACGAGAGCACCGGTGCACACTGAAGTCACATATCTCGCCTGTTGCGCCTGGCGCCTCAGGAACTCGAGAACTTTACGATCTTCCATCAGTGCCGCGATGCCCTCGCCCCCTGGGACGAAGAGCAAATCGAGCAGCGGAGCGCTGTCAATGGCGGTATCCGGGACGAATTTCAGTCCGCCCTTCGCGCTGACGGGTTGCAAAGAATGAGAAATGACTCTGACTTCACACCCCGGGAATCTCGAAAAGACTTCCCACGGGCCGGTGAAGTCGAGCTGCGTCATGTCCGGGAATATCAGCATGCCGATGATCATCGGAGCACTCGTCAGGCACCCACATGAACGATTTGCCCTGGGCGAATCGAACTCAGTGCCCGGAGCAACTCGGGAACCAAGGGCTTTAAAGCCTCGATTCGGTTGCTGGTCGCCACCAGGACAACTACAGCAATTTGCAGCCGTGTCAGGTTCTGTTGGTATTCGAGATTTCGGTCGCCGGTGACGAGAACGTCGTATTCGCCGGTGGCTCCCTGAAGCAGAGCGCCATTCTTCAGCCCGGCCCAGCCTAGCCGCTGGACTGTCTGTACCTCATGTCCGGTGAGCTCCCGCGCAAGCGTCCTCGGCAAAGACTCGTCAAGCAGAATGCGCATCGGAGGCGATCACCTCGCGCGCGAGCTCCAAGGCTGCAACGGCCTGCTCGCGCCTCACAGAAGGGAACTCATCGAGGAACACGTCGAGGCTGTCGCCGGCCTCCAGGTACTCGAACAGTATTCTCACCGGCACTCTAGTGCCGACGAAAACCGGCGTTCCCCCAAGGATTTCGGGGTCGCGATGTATAACGATTTTCGGTTCTTCCATGCCTTCCTCCAGCCGCTGACAATCCATAATACGCCCGACAGGGCCAAGGGGCCAAACGCCCGCCATGAGCCACGCCCGCGCATTCCACGCAATTCGAGCGGTCATTCCACGGGAAAACGAGCGCTTGTTCCACGGCATTTCAAGCACACAGTCCACGGCGGTTCGGACGGGATGTCGGAGCCTACAGACTTCCGCGCGTTTTTTTGCGTCGGCCGCAGCGCTCTTAGTCAGCCTACTTTTCCGCCCACGTCGTCGTCATCCGATTACTTCTTTCTTGACGAGAACGCCGCACGACCTGCTGCGATGGCATACGCCGCGTCGGGGCACACTGGTGGGTTCGCCAGCGACCCTCTTCGGATTATTCATCCAGATCCAGTACTTGAGCGCTATCAGTTGCCTGCGTAACGGCTGGTCGTGTGTGACGCGGTGTCCTCGACCGAGCTGTTCGACCGCTTTCCTCACAAGCTGGAATCGGGATTTGTATTCGGCGGTTCCATTCTTACCAAAGTATCGGAAGTCTGTACTGAGAAGAACGTTGGCCTTCTTGTAATCGGGCGGCTGTCAGCTTATAAAAATAGATGTTGGGCATAGGTGCCTCAGTTGTTTGCTTGAACCAGGACTGGCTGCTGCTTCTCCATCCAGCGAAGAAACCGCGGCGGGTCGCAAAAGTGCGGTAGCCTGGCACTACGCTGCAGATAGCCATTCTTGACCGACAACCCACCCCATTCGTCGAGCAGTTTTTGCCTCACGCGGTAGGCGCGCTCGCGGTACTCGCCGATCGGCAGGCATCGCTTGAGCCGACCCGATGCTCCCGACCGACCGCGCACAACGAGATCCTGGGCGCCCGGCGCGAGGATGCGCCGTGAATGCGCGTTAGTGTCGCGGTCATCTGCCGGGATGTCCGCAGCGAGAACGAAATCCTGGACGACGAACAGGCCGATAATGGCGTACGCCAACTCAGGTGCGCCGCGCACATCCTTAAGCGCCGCGTAGAACACGATCATGTCGTTTGCGTGTAGGTACTCGCGCAACTGCTTCGCGCGCTCGCCTTGGTCGCCGTACGTGAGATGCGCGAAGTCGGGGTCCAGGTGCATATGCTGAAGCCGAAGGTGCGCCGGCAGCTCGATACGAAAGCGTGCCAGCACGGAGGTAAGGGTGCTGTACTGCTTCTCCATTCCGGTGTGGACCGAGCTGGTTTCCGGAATGGCAACATATGCGAAGTCACCGGACGCACCGTCGACCGGCCCATTCCACGAACCGCCGCCTGGACTGAGGTCGGCGCCCACGCGAACAAGCAGCGCGTTCACCGCACGACCTCCGAAACAACCCGTTCGGCGTGCTTCACTTGTGGCTTCCTGAGACGATTAACTGCGCTCGACCGGCACATCGTAGGCCGGCGCGTCATCAAGCTGACGTAGCGTGACGCGTAACGGCCATTACCTGTAGATCCGTTTGGTGTCGTTCCTCGCCACTTATTTCTTCCAGAATTGCCACCACGGCCGTTGCCCGGCTCCGGGTTGCTCCGGTGCCGCTTTTTCCGGCGGCTACGGCTTCATCTTCTGCAGGAACCATTCTGCCGGCAGCTCGCGGCCAATGCCCGCAGCGCGCGCCGCTTCGTAGACACGCGGCGCCACCGCTGCAAACTGCAGTCCCATGCCGACGTTGTTCTTGAACACTGTAATGTCATCGCGACCTTGGCGGCCCGGTGCGGCACCGGCGATGAGTTCGCTCAAGTCGTGAATCTTCTCCCAGCTCAGGATGCCGGCTCTCACCGGATCAGCGAGATCGCCCTGATTTTTCGCCATCGCCACCTGCTTAGAATGGGAGATCACCACCGCGGCGCGGCGCATGACTTCGTCGTCCAGCTCGCGGCGCGGAGTCTTCTCGTCGCCGCTCACGATCGAGATCACATGCGCGCCGGGCACGATCCAGGCGCCGTCTATGACCGGTTGACTGGAATTGGTCGCAGCCACCACCAGGTCTGCCCCTTCCACGGCTTCGCGCGCACTCGTTACCGCGGTGGCCGCCAGCCCCAGTTCACGGCGCGCGCGTTCGGCGAAAGACTGGCGCCGCTCGGCGTTCGGACTGTACACCCTGACGCGCCGCAGCTTGCGCACGGTGTTGATCGCCGTAACGTGCGCCCACGCCTGTCCACTGGAACCGATCAGCCCGAGATCACCGGCGTCCTCGCGCGCCATCAGCCTGGCGCTCAACGCGCTGGTGCAGGCGACGCGGAACAGCTGGAGATAACCGTCGTGAAGAATAGCGACCGGCGCAAGTTCCGTCACGCTGAACAGGATGATCAGGCCGCAATAGGTGCCGCCGGGACCGCGCGGCAATTTCTCCCGCCGCGCCACGCCGTTCACACTTTCCTCGCTGACGATGTCGGAAGTCAGCCGCAGCGCCATATAGCCGGAGTCGAACAGCGCGCCGTTCATGGTCTTCAGGCAGTACGAAAGGCCCAGCTCGGCAAGCGGCACGTAACTCTGTCCGCGATCTCCCACCACCGTCCTGCCGGCGGCGTGCACACGATAAGCCTGCTCCAGCGCTTCGAGGCAGGAGTTGACGTCCAGCACTTTCTGCACGTCGTCGTTGCTGAGGAGGAGCATCAGCAGATTCTCGATACTGCTTCTAAGTCCCGAGCGTCGGCGAAGCGTCCTCTTCCACCAGCGCCTTGAGCGTCTTCGATCGGAATTCGCGCTGGTAGAGGATGTAAACCACCCAACCCGTCGCCGCGATCATCAGCCACGGGTGCAAAAACCAGGTCAGCGCCGCCAGCGCGAAATAGTAGGCGCGCAGGCCGTTGTTGAAGTTGACGCTGGCATAGGAGGTGATGCGGGCGGCACGGTTGATGTGCGGCACATACTGCTCGGTATTTTCCTTCGGCATCTTCGGCGCGGCGCCGATCAGGACCGAGCAGAAGTTGAGCTGGCGGATCGCCCACGAGAACTTGAAGAACGCGTAAACGAAAATGATCACCAGCAGCAGGATCTTGATTTCGAGCAGCGTCTGCGAACCCTTGACGGTGAAAGGCAGCTCCGAAACCAGCTGCAGCGCCTGCTGGATATATCCCATCAAGGCGATCAGCGCGCCCAGGATCAGCATGGTGATGGACGCGAAAAACTGCGAGCTGCGCGTAAGATTGCGCATGATGTTGACGTCGACCATGCGGTTGTCGCGCTCGATCATGCGCGCCATCCACTCGCGCCGGAAGTTGTCCATGGCGGTGCGCAGGCTTGGTGCATCCTTGGCGTGCCTGACGGAGAACACGGCGTAGCCGACCCAGGCGACAACGAAAAACGCGAGCGCCACCACGTCGAGCCAAGTGACGTTGGCTTCCAGAAACATGCGCATGCCGTACATCGGGCGTTTTCCTTCCCGCGATCAAGCGGCTACACAAACAGCGTCAGCACGCCAGTATAGCCGTAGAGCCGGTTGTGGGAAATTTCGCCGTTGCAGAAGAAGCCGACCAGAGGAAAGTCGCCGAGCGCTTCGCGGATCATTTTCAGTTCTTCCGAATCGGGTCCGAACAGGCTGGCGCCCCGGCCGAGGCAGGAGTAATACACGCCGCCGCGCGGCCGCGAGTAAAGCCCTTGCCTGATGCTCTCCAGCATGCGCGCCATGTCATCGTGGGCGGTATTGCCGTCGCGGCGGCAGAACATGATGCCGGCGCCGGGCTCGATGAGTTCCCCGATCGCCACCAGCTTGTTCGTCGGGTCGAGGCCCACCAGATTGCGCACCAGGTAATCGCCGGTGTCGCTGCCGGGGATCGGGAGCCCCGCGAAGATGTGGCCGCCGACGCGATTGAGATCGCGCGCCAGCACTTCCCCGATGTCGTCCTTGAACACGTCGAGCGCGGGTTGCCCGTCGATGCTGATGATGACGTTGCGCTGGCAGGCGCTGATGACATGTTTCGGGCCGATCGGCGTGCAGCCTTGGGTGAGCCGGGTCGCGACGGTGACGCCGTCCGAAAACGACACGCCCGACATCCCGCCGTCGATCACGTCGTCGGCGATCTGCAGGTTCTGGCGCCGCGAACTGGTCAGCCCCCCGACCAGAAACCCGCTTTCCACGCGCTCGGCGAGCCGCGTCACCAGTTCGGTGACCTGTCGGTTACGCGGATCGGCGTGGACGATCGCGAAATTGGGCTGCGCGTTGCCGCACTTGAGCTGCACGCCATCGACGTCGCTTTCGTTGACGACGCCGGCAAAAACCCGGAACGAGCCCGGCTCGAAATCGCCGACCATCACCGCGATCGCGGGCTCATCGAGATACTCCCGTCCGGTAGCGCAGATGCCGATGCCGACCGTGCCGACCCAGTTCGAAACGCCCGTATGCTTCTTGACCAGGGCGAGGATGTCGCCCGCGTGGTCGGCGAACATGTCGGTGACGTAGAGAAAGCCAAGATTGGCCGCGCCCTGGCCAAGCTGCGCCAGGCACGACTGCGCCGCCTGACGCCAGTCAGAACCGGTTGCGTGACCGTAGCGGAAAGTCGGCATCTTCGATAACCCGAAAGCGGGATTTTACGGCAGGCGAGCGCGGTCGGCGTTGGAACCAGGATTTCTTCAACGCCGGCACCGGTACGTATCCGGGCAGCGCCTGAAAACGACCGATCCACGCCGTTACGGCAGGATATCCCGCCTGCGCCAAATCGTAGCACGCGCGGCACGACGGCCGCCAATGTGGCGGGCGCTGGAATACCGCCTTCCGCACCCTCAGAGGGCTACAAAGAACCCGGATCGGTGCCAGCGCCTTTTCGGCCTCATCACGGTGGTAGTCGTGGAGGCTCTTCCTGCTGACAAAGCGCGAGATGTCCCTGTTGAACGGCGTCTGGACATTCAGCAGATGAATCTCCATCGCCGTGTCGTTCATGAATTCCTTGATGAGCAGTTCCATGGCAACCGGCGAGGCGAAGAAGAACGGAAGCATGAACAGCCAGTCAGCCGCAATAAGCGGCACGGTGTCGATTTTACTTGGTCCTAACCCGGCGAAGGCCGCAATCGGAGCGGGTTTTGAGCGGAATTACTGGTAAATTAAAATGCCTTCGGCGTGCCGGATTGACGTGGACGCCGAAAGCAAGGTGGTCGGGTTGCTCGAGCCATAGCTCCGGCGCGCGTTTGTTGACGCGCGGGAAACAGCCGTGGTAAAAACGCGAACCGCACGTTCCGGCTCACCCCGGGGCGCCGCTCCAAAGGGGAGTAGCTAAGGCGGCGCCGCAGAAGGTGCCGCTTCGGTCGGATCGTCAAGACGGGACATCGGATACCATCCGGTCCCCGGTCCGCCGGCAAATGCGAATTTGCAAGCAAGACCTTTGCCGAAATGGGCAAAGGTCTTTTTTTTAGGGGGAGGCGTGGGCATACCGGACGACCGGCATGACGGATGCGCCAGGTGGCATCTTGCGGCAGCCATCACGCTATTCACTGCGGGCTTCAGCTTTAGTGAATTGGCGGCAGCCGCATCCGTAGGTCCAGCCGACGGTCCAGCACTATTCGGCATCCGGTCTCGCGGGTTCTTCCATTGGTTCTCTGGTTCCCGAGCTGCGCAAGCCGATCAAGCTGGTACAGGGGCGCGAGGTTTGCGCCGAACCAGCTGCTCATCGCGGCGTCGAACTACGCGCGAGCATGCGATCTAATGCTAAAATTGGCGCGTGCGACTTCGACACGCGCAGCGGGTTGAATGAGCGCACCCTGCTCGGACCTTGTTCGGGCAACGCCACTCGAAAAGCACCGTTGCGTCGGTCAGATCGGAGATTTACGCGCACATGTCTGAGATCATCGATTGGTTTTCCGGGCTCGATCCGGTTTTCACATTCCTGCTTGCGTTGCCGTTCGTCGTGGCGATCGCCGGCCTCTTGGCCGAGTATTGGCGCCATTCGCGCCGGCATTAGCACACCGCCAACGGCGGCGAACCGCGATGATCATCGCGGTCCCCACGGGTTTCGCGCGTGGCTGTGATCCTCGGTAACCTCGTGCTTTACGGTGTCGATTTCCTCGCCCCGGTTTCGACCGATGTGATCGTGGGCTTTCTTGCGTAGCTCGCGGTGATCTATCTGCCGTTCTGCAGCAGGATCTTCAAGTTGTTGCCGCTTACACCGGCCGAACTCGCAATTTGTATCGCTATATCCGCGATCGTGTTTGCCATGGGAGAGATCGAGAAATGGCTGGTGCGCCGCCGCCGGTTTTATCGCGGCAGTGTGACGGGCGGTTCGCAGCGGGCGCGCCGCATTTAGAGTTCGCGTTCCCTTTCGTACGCAGCACGCCGGAGCGCTGGTTCGAATTTCGATGGTAGAATCGCCGCCAACGCAGCACTGAGGGGGGTGCATGGGGAGGAAGCAATGCGCGCGCTGAGTTTATTTTTTGCCTTGTTTGGTTTCTGGCTCCTGCTGTCGGGCTACTTCGAGCCATTCTTGATTGCGGCCGGCGCAGGTTCAGCCGGTGCCGTTGTGCTGCTCGCGCACCGCATGTACGTGGTCGATCACGAAGGTCATCCGATCCACCTCGGCATTAAAGCGCTTACCTACTGGCCGTGGCTGCTCGTCGAGATCGCGAAAAGCGCGTGGGACGTTACACGGATCATCCTCAATCCGCGCCTGCCGGTCAGCCCCACGCTGGTTCGCACCAAAACCTCGCAGAAAACGACGGTCGGCATAGTCACTTACGCCAATTCGATCACGCTCACGCCGGGCACCATTTCGGTGGATGTCAGCCAGGGCGAAATCCTGGTGCATGCCCTGACGCGCGAAGCGGCCGCGGGCCTGCTGTCAGGCGAAATGGACCGGCGCGTGACCAGGTTCGAGGGAAGCGGCTGATGTTCGCGGCAGTCGCTGCAGCGCTGCTCGTCGCATTGGCGCTGGCGCTCACGCGCTCGTTTCTCGGGCCGACCGTGTTCGATCGCGCGCAGGCCGCCAATACGGTGGGCACCATTGCGCTGCTGCTGCTGGCGGTAATCGGCTTCCTGACAGA
>Ga0156176_1242_pt1 | contig 17647 bp, 13 predicted proteins | sample RifCSPlowO2_12_FD_107829 | JGI IMG/M metagenome (GOLD analysis project Ga0156176, IMG submission 107829) | Betaproteobacteria bacterium RIFCSPLOWO2_12_FULL_62_58
GGCGGCTGGCCGCTGTTCAACATGCACTCGATGGCGGGGCTGATGAACGGCTGGCGCGTCGAATTCCACCTCGACATGCAGGACATAGGCGAACAGGTGTTCGTCAACCCGCCCCGGCCGGAGAACAACATCGTGAAAATTCCCACGGCGCCCGGGCTGGGGCTCACGCCCAACTTCAACGCGCTGAAGGACAGCCGCATCGCGGAGTAAAAGAGCTGATTCAGCCGCCCATCCCCCATCCCATGCCCTTCCCCTGCAAGCGAGGGAAGGTGCGCCGGAGCGTGGAACAGGGGCCCCATTCATGGGGATGTGACCGTGAAGGCGCACATAAGAACGCGGAGACTCGCGGCGCTGCATCCCGCTGCGGGGTCGCATCCATCGTCCAAGGCCGACGGAACCTGCTCCGCCCTCCGCGGGCGCATCTCGAGCCTCCCCTCTCCACGCGGGGAGAGGGGTCGGGGGTGAGGGCCGAACGCCGATTCACGCCGATAAAATCAACACGAGTGCCTCAACGCAAAGAACGCAAAGGAAACGCAAAAGACGCAAAGGAAATGAAACCTAGCGATATTTCTTGTTCTGCTTTGGCCTTGTGTTTTCCTGGCGTCCTTGGCGGTGAATGGTCTTTTGGCTTTTTTGATCGGCGTTCATCGGCGGTTTAATGCTTCCGGTAGAATTCCGCTTCCCGGATTTCATTTCATTCCATCCGGGCTACGTTAATGATTCGGTAGGCCGGGGTGCGCGGAGCGTTCCCCGGCGTTCATTGTCAGGTAGCCGCCGGCGCGGCAACCTGACCTACGCTACACGCGACTGTCCATCATGGATGAATCGTTTTCGCTCACCGCGCTTTTCACCAGCAGTTTTCTCGCCGCCACGCTGCTGCCCGGCGGCTCCGAGGTCGTGCTGTTCGGCGTGCTCAAGCTCCACCCCGAGCAGTATTGGCCGGCGCTGGGCGTGGCGACGCTCGGCAACACGCTGGGCGGCATGTCTTCATACCTGATCGGCCGCATCATTCCGCAAGCCAGACCCCTCAAGGGCCTCGACGCCGTGCGCAAGTACGGCTCTCCCACGTTGTTGCTGTCCTGGGTGCCGATCATCGGCGACCCGTTGTGCGTGGCGGCGGGCTGGCTCAGACTCGACCCCTGGCTGTCGGCGCTCTTCATCGCGCTCGGCAAGTTCGCGCGCTACTGGATCATCGCCGCGGCTGCAGCTCCGTAAGCGGTGAGCAGCGAGCGGTAAGCGGCCAAGACGTTTAACCTGGATTATTCACACCCACTCCATCGAGCAAGACAGGCTGTGTGGGAGCGGGCTTGTGGGAGGGGGCTTGCCCCCGATGATCGCCAGCAAGCTGGCTCCCACAAATATGAATAATCCGGGTTAACCGCTCACTGTTCACCGCTCACGCTTCATGCCGCGATGCAGTAAAATCAATCCCTCCTGTCGCCACCGGGTAGCATCACCGAAATGACCGCCCGCCTGCGGGAAATCCCCTATAACTACACCTCGTTCTCCGATCGCGAGATCGTGATCCGCCTGTTGGGCGCGCCGCTGTGGGATGTGCTCAACGAGCTGCGCAGCCAGCGGCGCACCGGTCGCTCGGCGAAAATGCTCTATGAGGTGCTGGGTGATATCTGGGTGGTCGCGCGCAACCCGTACATCCAGGACGATCTGCTGGCCAACCGCAAGCGGCGCGCAGCGCTGGTCGCCGACATGCGCGGGCGTCTTGACGAGATCGAGGCGCGGCGCACCAACCAGGACGAGCGCGTCACGGCGCTGCTCAAGGCGGCGCACGCCGCGGTAAACGCTTTTGATTCGGAGTTCGAAGACACGCTGAAGTTGAGGCGCCGCGTGTCGAACCGCCTGGCGCGCGTCACGCGCCGCGACAACATCCAGTTCGACGGGCTCGCGCGCGTGTCGCACGTCACCGACGCCACAGACTGGCGCGTGGAATATCCATTCGTCGTGATCCACCCGGATACCGAGGAGGAAGTCGCGCCCGTTGTCGAAGCCTGCATCGAACTCGGGCTCACCATCATTCCGCGCGGCGGCGGCACCGGCTATACCGGGGGCGCCATTCCGCTCACCAAAATCTCGGCGGTGATCAACACCGAAAAACTCGACGATCTCGGCGCCATCGAACACGTCAGACTGCCGGGCGTTGACAGGGAGTATGCGACTATCCGCTGCGGCGCAGGCGCGGTCACCAGGCGCGCAATGGAAGCGGCAGAGGCGGCGGGATTGGTGTTCGCATGCGATCCGACGTCGGCCGATGCCTCCTGCATCGGCGGCAACGTCGCCATGAACGCCGGCGGCAAGAAGGCGGTGCTGTGGGGCACGGCGCTCGACAACCTTGCTGCATGGCGCATGGTGACCCCCGCAGCGGAGTGGATGGCGGTCGAGCGCCTCGACCACAATCTCGGCAAGATTCACGAGGTCGAAACCGCGCGCTTTCGCATCACGCGGTATGCCGCGGACGGCAAGACCCCGCGCGGTAACTCCGAAATTCTGGAAATCCCCGGATCGCGGTTCCGCAAGACCGGACTCGGCAAGGATGTCACCGACAAGGCGCTGGGGGGGCTGCCCGGCGTGCAGAAGGAGGGCTGCGACGGCATCATCACCCAGGCCACTTTCATCCTGCACAAGATGCCGCCCTTCATCCGCACCGTGTGCCTCGAGTTCTTCGGCGAGGTGCGCGAGGCGGTGCCCTCGATCGTCGAAATCAAGCAATATCTCGATCGACATCCCGCGGCGATCCTCGCCGGGCTCGAGCATCTGGACGAGCGCTATCTGAAAGCGGTCGGTTACGCGACCAAGGCGCGCCGTTCCGGCCGGCCCAAGATGCTGCTGGTCGGCGATATCGTGGGCGACGACGAGAACGCGGTGGCCGAAGCGGCCTCGCAGGTGGTGCGCATCGCCAATGCGCGCGCGGGCGAAGGCTTCATCGCGGTGAGCAGCGAGGCGCGCAAGAAATTCTGGCTCGACCGCGCACGCACAGCCGCGATCGCTCGGCACACCAACGCCTTCAAGATCAACGAGGACGTGGTCATTCCGCTGGCGCGGCTCGGCGATTACTCGGACGGCATCGAGCGCATCAACATCGAGCTCTCGATCAAGAACAAGTTGAAGCTCCTGGATGCGCTGGAGCAATTCCTGGAGGGCGATCTGCCGCTCATCCAGCACGACGAGGCGGTTTCCGCTGCAGAGCTGATCGACGACCGGGTGCAGCGCGCAGCCGCCCCGATCGCGGAAACGCGCGCCCGCTGGCGCTGGCTGCTCGATAACCTCGACGCGCCCCTGAAAGAACTCAACGATGAACGCGGAACGATGAACGATGAACGGGAAGGAGCAGAAGTCGAGCCTTCAAGATTTTATTCATCGTTCATCATTCATCATTCATCGTTCGCAGCAGGTGGAACAATGTTCCACCTGCTGCAGGACCACACCCTCCGCGTCTCATGGAAGAGCGAGGTGCGCGCGCAGCTTGTGGATATCTTCAGCGGGCGGCAGTTCCAGAAGGTGGTGGAGCAGATCGACGCCGTGCACCGGTCGGTGCTGCGCGGCCGCGTGTTCGTGGCGCTGCATATGCACGCCGGCGACGGCAACGTGCACACCAATATCCCGGTCAACTCCGACAACTACGAGATGCTGCAGGAAGCGAGTCACGCGGTGGCGCGCATCATGCGGCTCGTCGTGTCGCTGAACGGCGTGGTTTCGGGCGAGCACGGCATCGGCATCACCAAAATCGATTTTCTCGATGCCGGGAAAATCGACGAATTCAAAGCGTACAAGCAGAAGGCGGATCCCGAAGGGCGGTTCAACAAGGGTAAGCTGTTCCCTGAGGCAAACCTGAACGATGCCTATACGCCGAGCTTCGCGCTGCTCGGGGCCGAAAGCCTGATTCTCGAACAATCCGAAATCGGCACGATTTCGGATTCAATCAAGGACTGCCTGCGCTGCGGCAAGTGCAAACCGCTGTGCGCCACCCACGTGCCGCGCGCGAACCTGCTCTACAGCCCGCGCAACAAGATCCTCGCCGCGAGCCTCTTGATCGAGGCCTTCCTCTACGAGGAGCAGACGCGGCGCGGCATCTCGCTCGAGCACTTCGACGAGTTTTCCGACGTCGCCGATCATTGCACGGTGTGCCACAAGTGCGCGAACCCGTGCCCGGTCGACATCGATTTCGGCGACGTCTCGATCGCCATGCGCAACTTCCTGCGCCGGCACGGCAAACGCAGATTCAACCCCGGCACGTTCGCGTCCATGCTGTTTCTCAACGCCACCGACCCGCGCGCCATCAACCTCGCGCGCAAGCTGATGATCGGGTGGGGCTACGGGGCGCAGCGGCTCGCCCACCGCGCGGCACGGGCCCTCGGTTTCACGGGCGGGCAGACCCGGCATCCTCCGGCCACCGTCGGGCGCGCGCCGCTCACGGCGCAAGTGATTCACTTCATCAACAAACCGATGCCGGGCGGACTGCCGAAGCAGGCCTCGCGCGCGCTGCTCGACATCGAGGATGCGCGCATCGTGCCGGTCATCCGCGATCCACGAAAAGTGAACGACGATTCCGATGCGGTGTTCTATTTTCCGGGCTGCGGTTCGGAGCGGCTGTTCAGCCAGGTGGGGCTCGCAACGCAAGCCGTGCTGTTCGAGACCGGTGCGCAGACGGTGCTGCCGCCGGGCTATCTGTGCTGCGGCTATCCGCAGACCGCGGCAGGTGAAGCCGAAAAAGGACAGGCGATCACCACCGCCAACCGCGTGCTCTTCCACCGCGTCGCGCACACGCTCAACTACCTCGATATCAAGACCGTCATCGTGTCGTGCGGCACGTGCATGGATCAGTTGCAGAAGTACGAGTTCGACAAGATCTTTCCCGGCTGCCGGCTGCTCGACATCCACGAGTATCTGCTTGAAAAAGGCGTCAAGCTCGACGGCGTGAAGGGCGTGCGTTATATGTACCACGACCCCTGCCATACGCCGATGAAGACCCATCAGCCGCTCAAGGTCGTCAACGAACTGATGGGCACGGAAGTCAGGCTCAACGAGCGCTGCTGCGGCGAAGCGGGGACGCTGGCGGTGACGCGCCCCGACGTCGCGACCCAGGTGCGCTTCCGCAAGGAGTTGGAAATGCGCAAGGGCGCGAAGCAGTTGCGCAAAGACGGCTTCGACGGCGCCATCAAGGTGCTTACGTCCTGCCCTTCGTGCCTGCAGGGCCTGGCACGCTACGACGATGACGCCGGCACCCGGGCCGACTATATCGTCGTCGAAATGGCGAACCGGCTGCTCGGTCCGAACTGGATGGCGGACTACGTCGAGCACGCGAACCGCGGCGGCATCGAGCGGGTGCTTCTGTGACAAGCAAATGGACAGGATATGGCTTTTGATCTTGTCCACGCAGGCTTGAACGACACGACGGAATTCTTCTCTCCCGACTACCTGACGGCGCGCGAGCGGTTTCGCGCCGCCGCGCAGGCCGCCGGCGCCGCGTTGCACGCGCTCGCGCTCGATGCCACGGGGCCCGGCGGCGAAGCATTGACGATCGACATCGCTTGGCTCGGCGCCCAGCGGGCGCGCAAGATCGTGCTCCATACGAGCGGCCTGCACGGCGTGGAGGCGTTCGCCGGCTCGGCAATCCAGCGAGTTTCCGCGCGGCCTGTTCTTCGGCGGCAGCGAGTTGCAACAGGGGCCGCGCCGCTGTGTCGAATGGCTCGGGCGGAACCTGTCGTGCGCGCAATACGTGTTTGCGCTCGACGTGCACACCGGCCTCGGCCGGTGGGGAGAAGATACATTGCTGCCGGAGCCCGGCGCCGGCGCAACCTCCAGCGCGCGCCTGGGTACGGCGCTCGATAAGACATTGACCGACGTCACCCGTGATGACACTGTGGCCTACGTGATCCGCGGCGGCATGGGCAGCATGCTTCCCCGCGCTCTGCCCGGCGTCGCTATCGATTTCGTGCTGCAGGAACTGGGCACGTATCCGCCGCTCGCTGTCTTTCACGCGCTGCGCGAGGAAAACCGCTGGCATCATCACGGCAGCGGCAGTCTCGACCATCCGGCGAAACAGCGCCTGCGCGAGGCGCTCTGCCCAACCGCGCCGCGATGGCGTGCGCGGGTCGTGGGGAAAGGGGTTGGGCTGGTCCGCGCGGCTGCCGACTGGACGTTTAAAAGCCGTGAAGGATGAATGAGTGAAAAATGTGAATTACTTCCGGTGGTTCGCCCGTCTTTTTGAAGTTGTGGGTGACTTAATTCACGTGCACACCGCGTCCAGTTCAGCTAATCTTTTGATCGCGGACGAATGCGCTTTGTCTCAGACCCGTTCGAGATCGCGTCCGGACAATGCCTGCAGCCGTCTCCAATTTGCATAGGAACCACAAGATGAGCACACAGCCGCTTACCTCTCCCGAATCGCAGCGCACGCTGCAGTTCACCGACGGCGCGGATTGCAAGCGCTGGATCGAAAAGCTTCCGCTTGCGAATATCCAGCAGGCGCAGCGGGTGTTGACCGCGCAGTGCGCCGCTCTTAATGCCGCCGAGATACCGGCGCTCGAACGCCTCAAGATCCTGGAGGCACTGAAAGAGTCGGTCGCCTTCGTGCAAAGCGAGTCGGCGAACGGCTACGCGGGAAAGGCGCTGCCGCTGGAAGCCGGCGAGTCGGCGGTGTGGGCCGGCGTGATCGAGTTGTGGGAGGAAATCAACCACAACTATCAGCAATGCCTGAAAGCCTATCGGGAGGGCGATCTCGCCATTGCGCCCCATGCGCCGCTGATCACGATGCGTTGCCTGCGTGCGCTTGGCTGCGAGATGCTCGACTACTACCGCGTCTACCGCCGGCCGCCGGGCGTGCTCTGGCGCGCGCTGCACGATCTTTATTCGTTTGCCGAACAACACGGGTTCACGCGCATTCGCGTCCAGGACAGCTTTGCGCAACGTGACCCCGACTCGAGTTGCGCTGAAACCTACGCGCAGGCGCTGCTCGCGCATCTCGCCAATCCCTATGCGCTGTCCACGCGGCAGTTGGCCTTCATGCAACGCTGGGTCGAGAAGTGGGCGACGCTGGTCGGCCTCGTTGCCCAACCCCTGCCGGCGAGTGCGATGCCCGCGCTCGCGGTCGATCTCGGCGGCAGCGCCGGCATCGAGTTTGCAGGCGACCTCGAACCCGGGCCGAACCTGCGTTATGTTGACCTCGAACAGCTGTCGAAGACGTTGCGCCAGACGATTACCCTGCTCAAGCAAGGGCAGACACCGGCCCAGCTCGGGCTGGGCGAGCACGCGCGTCAGCCGGGCTGCGAAAATCTGCTGATGCTGCTGTACGTGCAGTGGTGCCGCGCCGGCACCGGCCGTGGTGAGGAACGGCAACAGGCCGAAGAACGGGTCGGCGTCTGTTTCGGCATCTCCGCCGCGCACTTCCACGTCAGCGGCGGCCGCGGGTTCCGTCAGCCGGGCGAACTGACCTCAAGTGAGAAGCGGGATCTCGATACCTATGGCTACATCATGCGCACCCACCACGAAGTCGACGGGAAAGACGAAAACCGGTTTGAGACGTGGCAGATCATCAATCAAAGCGCTTCCGGCTTCATGTGCATACTGCGCGAACCCGACAGCCGGGTGCGAATCGGCCACAACCAGCTCATCGCCGTGCGCCGTACGGACAGCAAGCAATTCCAACTCGGCATGGTACAGTGGCTGAGACTGGAAGAAGACCGGGAGTTGTGCTGCGGCGTGCGCGTGTTCCCGGGCACGCCGCAGGCGGTTGCGGTGCGGCCTTCCAATTTCAGCCCGGCTGACAGCCGTTACGAGCGTGCGCTGTATCTGCCGGAAGTGCCGGCGGCCGCCGCGCCCGCCACACTGATCCTGCCACCGGGCTGGTTCCAGAACGGGGCATTCGTCGAGGTGTTTTCGGACCGCAAGCAGGTGGCGAAACTGCTCAACCTGCTCGAGATGGGCGGCGACTTCGACCGCTGCACGGCTACCCTGATCTGATTCGGTTATGATGCATATCCCCGATCGCGTGGCACGTGACAATGGCCGGACTCCATAAAGCGCCGCCGCAACCGACTGAAATCAAGCTGCACCAGAAATCGCGCGTCCTCGAAATAGCCTATGGCGACGGCAAGGCATTCCAGTTGCCGTGCGAGTTTCTGCGCGTCTATTCGCCCTCGGCCGAGGTACGCGGCCATGGCCCGGGGCAGGAAGTGTTGCAGGTTGGCAAGAAAAACGTCGAGATCACCAAGATCGAGCCCGCCGGCAGCTATGCGATCCAGTTCGCTTTCTCCGGCGGCCACGACACGGGCATTTACTCTTGGGACCTGCTCTACGATTACGGCTTGCGCCAGGAAGAAATGTGGCAGCATTATCTGAAGCGCATGGAAGAGGCGGGTGCAAGCCGCGAACCGGCGAGAAGCAAGTGAATGAGTGAATGTGTGAAATGAGTGAAGCCCCCTTACCCTACCCTCTCCCCCGGCGACGGGGGAAAGGGCTTTCGCCTCTTCACTCCTTCACTCGTTCACGCCTTCACCGACCAAGATGACCAAGACCACCGATTTCGGCTTTCAGAAAGTCGCCGAGGACGAAAAGGCGCGCAAGGTCGCAGGCGTGTTTGATTCGGTCGCCGGGCGCTATGACCTGATGAACGACCTGATGTCGGCAGGGCTGCACCGGCTATGGAAGCGTTTTGCAGTCGCGCAAAGTCTCGTTCGGCCGGGCGACCGCGTGCTCGATATCGCCGGCGGCACCGCCGACCTCGCGCGCCTGTTCGCACGCCGTGTAGGCGCGAGCGGCGCGGTCGTGCTGACCGACATCAATGGCGCGATGCTGAGAATCGGGCGCGATCGGCTGCTCGACGACGGCATCATCGTGCTGGTTGCGCAGTGCAACGCGGAAAAGCTGCCGTTTCCGAGCGACAGTTTCCACTGCGTGAGCGTCGCATTCGGACTGCGGAACATGACGCACAAGGACACCGCGCTCACCGAAATGCGGCGCGTGCTGAAACCCGGCGGCCGGCTGCTGGTGCTCGAATTCTCCCGGATGTGGAAACCGCTCGCGCCGTTCTACGACGCCTATTCGTTCCAGGTCCTGCCGCGCCTCGGCAAGCTGATCGCCAACGACGCCGACAGCTACCGCTACCTGGCGGAATCAATCCGGATGCACCCCGACCAGGAGCAACTCAAGCAGATCATGGAACGCGCCGGTTTCGAGCGGGTCGAATACTTCAACCTCGCCGCCGGAATCGTGGCGCTGCACAGAGCGTATAAATTCTGATCGCTCAAGCAGCGGGTGGTGCGGCGGCCGGGAATAAGAACGGCAGCAGAAGCGTTTACCTGATAGGCGGGCAAGCCATGCCTCGAACCTGGAGGAACGCGTATGAAGCGGTCCCTTTTCCTTGCGGCGACGCTGCTCGCGGCCTGCGCGAGTCCTCTGCCTCAAACACCGCCTGCGGGAACGCCCGCCACCGTGACAGCACCCGGGATCAGGGTCGGGGATACTTGGACCTACCGTGTGCGCGATGGCTACACCGGTTTAGAGCGCGGAAACCAGAGCTATCGGGTCGTGGATGCGAGCCCCGACCGTATCAGCGTTGCCGTCTCAGGTGGAGGCCGCCTGGATGAAACTCACGTCTACGACCGCGAGTGGAGCTGGCTGAGGCATCCGGCAACCAACCTGCAGACCTTCGATTACAGCCCCGCCTACGCGGCCCTGGCGTTTCCGCTCGCTGCCGGCAAGCGCTGGCATGCGCGGGTAATGGCGACCGATCCGAGGGACGGCCGGCGCTTTCCGGTATGGATCGACGGCGCCGTGCTCGGCTGGGAGCGGATGAAGGTGCCGGCCGGCGAGTTCGACGCACTTAAGATCGAGCGGATCGTCTATCTCGAATACTGGGAACACGCGGTCCGGGGCCGGAGTGTAATCCGCGAGTACGAGTGGTACGCGCCGGCCGCGAAACAGTCCGTCAGGCGCGAAGCGTCATCTCAGTATCTGAGCTACCTGGCTGGCGGCGGGAGTGATTCCGGGTTCCTTCACGTCAAAGGCAGGGACGACGGCAGCGGGCCGCGGTACGTGCTAGACGACTGGCTGATTTACGAGCTGGTGAGCCTCTCGGTGCGCTAAACGGCCCGGCGCCACGGCCTCTGAACGTATATCACAAGAAACGCACAACATCGCGCCGGCCGCCTGCGAGGTCAGATCCCCGAAAAATCTCGGGACCGCTTTTTCGGCGGTCCTGCTCCGCGTTGCGTCAGTCCCTGCGCCGCGCTCCGGCGCGCCCCCTAACAGGCTGAAAAAACTGCGATTCCGTCGAACCTGGCCGATGGTAGCGGGCAGCGTCTGGGTACCGGGTATAATGGTCCTGTAGCACAACCTCCAGGAGGGCCCATGAAAAGACTATTTTCGATCATGATGGCGCTGATCGGCGTCAGCATGGCCGCGGTCGACGCAGATGCCGCGCGTTTAGGCGGCGGCAGGAACGTCGGCATGCAGCGCGGATCCATCAGTCAACAGCAGGCCGCGCCGAAAGCGCCGGCGCAACAGCAGCAGGCCGCGCCCAACGCCACGACTACGCCGGCGCAGCAACCCAGCGGCGCCAGCAAGTGGCTCGGCCCCCTGGCCGGGCTTGCACTGGGCGCCGGGCTCGCCGCGCTGTTTCTTAACAACGGCTTCGCTGGGGCACTGGCCGGCATCCTGATGATCGTGGCGATCATCGCCGCGGTGATGTTCGTGGTGCGCATGCTGCGCGGGAGGAGCGCAACCGCGCCAATCCAGTACGCGGGGGCGGGCGCCCAAGGCGGCAGTCAGCCTTCCGGCGTGCCGCTATTCGGCGGTGGCGCTGCGGCCCATTCGGTCGCGGCAACGACCAGCCGCTGGCCGGCGGGATTCGATGCCAATGAGTTCGTCCGCCACGCCAAACTGAATTTCGTGCGCATGCAGGCCGCGCATGACGCGAAAGACCTGTCGACGATGCGCGACTTCCTGGCGCCCGATCTCTACCGGGAAATCGAGACCGACGTCCGCGCCACGGGCGTTTCAGCGCAGAAGACCGAGGTTGTGACGCTCGACGCCGAGGTGCTCGATGTCGCCACGGAGAATGATCTTTATGTGGTAAGCGTCCGATTCTCGGGCCTCATCCGCGAGACCGCCGGCGAAGCGCCGCAGGAATTCAGCGAGATCTGGAATCTCGAGAAACCGCTCAACGGCCGCAGCGGCTGGCTGGTCGCCGGCATCCAGCAGAACTGATCGACGCCTCTTACGCAAAACTCCCGGGCTTCAAACCCGGGAGTTTTTTGTTTACAAACTGGCCGGCTTTCTGTGCCATGCTCGAACCGTTCGCTTCCTCGTCGCTCAACCATCTGCTGCGCCGCAATACTTGGGCGCTGGGTCGGCTCAAACCCTGCGCCGGGAAAACCGCCAAGTTTGATTGCGGGCCTGTCGGTGTCGTGCTTACCGTGCTGGACAGCGGGGAAGTCACGGCCGCTGCGCCGGCAGCAGCGCCGGACACGACGGTCAGACTCACGCCCGGTCTGATGTTGCGCGTGCTGGCGCGCGATGAGACGGTGTGGAATGAAATCGGGATCCAGGGCGACACCGAATTCGCCACGGTCATCAACCACCTCTTCCGCAACCTGCGCTGGGACATCGAGGAAGACTTGAGCCGCGTGTTCGGCGACATCATCGCCCACCGCATGGTGCGGACCGGCACGACGCTCGATCGGTGGCGTGCGCAAAGCTTGGACAACCTCGCCCGCTCGTTCGCCGAGTACTGGACCGAAGAGCAGCCGCTCATCGCCCGCGCGCGCGATGTCGCGCACTTCAACCGTGACGTCGATCAACTTCGCGACGACGTCGCGCGTTTCGAGAAACGCCTGGAACAAATTCTGAACCGCCAAGTCGTCGAGGACGCCAAGAAAAGCTAAAACCCTCAATCCCTGCATGCGTTTGTTTCGATTGCTGAAAATCGCCCGCGTCAGCCTGCGCTTCGGCCTTGACGAGTTCTTTCTCGGCCACGAGCGCGTGCGGGGGCTGCGCACGGCGTTGAACGCTCTGCTGTTCTGGCGGCGGCTTGAGCGCCCCCGCGCCGAGCGCTTGCGCTTGGCGTTGGAAGCGCTCGGGCCGATTTTCGTGAAGTTCGGCCAGGTGCTGTCCACGCGCCGCGACCTGCTGCCGACCGACATCGCCGACGAACTCGCCAAGCTGCAGGACCAGGTGCCGCCGTTTCCCGCCGCGCAGGTGGAGGCGACGCTTTCCCGCGTTTACGGCAGAACGGTCGGGCGGGTGTTCGGCGCGTTCGAGCGCGAGCCGGTCGCGAGCGCCTCCGTCGCGCAGGTCCATCTGGCCAGTCTGCCCGACGGCACCGAAGTCGCAGTCAAGGTGCTGCGTCCGGGTATCGCCAAAGTGATCGCCAACGATCTGGCGTTGCTCGACGTAGGCGCAACCCTGATCGAGCTGCTGTGGGCCGACGGCAGGCGCCTGAAACCGCATGAAGTTGTCGCCGAATTCGCGCGGCATCTCGAAGTCGAGCTCGATTTGATGCGGGAAGCGTCGAATGCGAGTCAGTTGCGGCGCAATTTCGAGGGATCCTCCCTGCTGCTGGTGCCCGAGGTCTACTGGGACTACTGCTCGAGCGAAGTGATGGTGATGCAGCGCATGCACGGCACGCCGGTGTCCCAGGTTGCGGCGCTGCGCGCCCAGGGCGTGGACATTCCCAAGCTGGCGCGCGCCGGCGTCGAGATCTTTTTCACGCAGGTGTTTCGCGACGGCTTTTTCCATGCCGACATGCACCCCGGCAACATCTTCGTCACACCGCAAGGCCAGTACATCGCGCTCGACTTCGGCATCATGGGCGCGCTGACCGAGGTCGACAAAAATTACCTCGCCCAGAACTTTCTCGCCTTTTTCCGGCGCGACTACCGGCGCGTCGCAGAAGCGCACATCGAATCCGGCTGGGCGCCCAAGGACACGCGCGTCGACGAATTCGAAGCCGCGATCCGCACCGTGTGCGAGCCGATTTTCGACAAACCGCTCAAGGAAATCTCCTTCGGCAGGCTGCTGCTGCGGCTGTTCCAGACCTCGCGCCGCTTCAATATCGAGATCCAGCCGCAGCTCGTCATGCTGCAGAAAACCCTGCTCAACATCGAGGGCCTCGGACGCGACCTCGATCCCGAACTCGATTTGTGGGTGACGGCCAAACCCTTTCTCGAGCGCTGGATGTCGGAGCGCGTGGGCTGGCGGGGGCTGCTACGGCACCTGCGCCAGGAGGCGCCGTATTGGACCACCATGCTGCCGCAACTGCCGCGGCTGCTGCACCAGGCGCTCTCGCAGCAGGCGAGCCCGCGGTCCGCCGAGGACGCTGCGGCGCTGCTGCGCGAACGACGACGCCAGACGCGAATTCTCGCGGCGATCGCGGTGCTGCTTGCGCTGCTCGTTGCCGCCGTGATCTGGGCCCCACGCTAGGAAGCCCACCGCGCCAGGGTTGAATCGTATAATGCGCGCTCCCGGGCGCGGCGCGCCAGGCTGGAGGATGTTCGCCATGCTGCTGTGGTTCGTGATCGCCTACCTTGTGGTCTCAATTGCGCTCGGTCTTGTCGCCGCGACGCGGGTGCACAGCGCCAAGGACTACATCACTGCCGGCCGGCATCTGCCCATCTACGTCGTGTTCGCCACGGTATTCGCCACGTGGTTCGGAGCGGAAACCGTGCTCGGCATCTCCGCCACGTTCCTCCGTGAAGGCATGAGCGGCCTGGTGTCCGACCCCTTCGGCGCGTCGTTATGCCTGGTTCTGGTCGGCCTGTTCTTCGCGCGGCCACTCTACCGCATGAACCTGCTCACCATCGGTGACTTCTACCGCCAACGCTACAACCGGCCGGTCGAACTGGTGACCAGCATCTGCATTGCGCTGTCTTACCTCGGCTGGGTGTCGGCGCAGGTGACGGCTCTCGGACTGGTGTTTAACGTGCTCTCCGAAGGCGCGATCTCCCCGGCCGCGGGCATGGTGATCGGCGCGGGCGTGGTTCTGGTCTATACGTTGTTCGGCGGCATGTGGTCGGTGGCGGTCACTACTTTCGTGCAGATGATCATCATCGTGGCGGGCTTGTTCTACATCGTGTGGCTGATCGCCGACATGGCGGGCGGGGCGGCGACGGTGATCAGGCACGCCGCCGCTCGTGACAAATTCGACTTTCTGCCCAGGCTCGCGGTGACTGACGTCGTGGCGTTTATCGCGGCGATGATCACCATGGGATTGGGCTCGATCCCCCAGCAGGACGTGTTCCAGCGCGTGAATTCCGCCCGGACTGAATCCACTGCCGCCTGGGGATCGATACTCGGCGGCTCGGCCTATTTCCTGTTCGCCTTCGTGCCGTTGTTCCTGGCCTACGCCGCTACGCTCATCGATCCGAAGATGGTCGCAGGATTGATGGAAAAGGACTCGCAACTGGTCGTGCCCCGGCTGATTCTGGACCATCTGCCCTTGTACGCCCAGATCGTGTTTTTCGGCGCACTGCTATCGGTAATCATGAGCACGGCGAGCGGCACGCTGCTCGCGCCGTCGGCGACCATCTCCGAGAATGTGCTGAAGGGCCTGTTCAAGGACATGAACGACCAGCAGTTCCTGTGGATGAACCGCGCGGTGGTCGTGTGCTTCACCGTGGTCGTCACCGGCTACGCCATTACCACCGACGCTACCATTCACAAGATGGTGGAAAACGCCTACAAGGTAACGCTGGTCGCGGCATTCACGCCACTCGTATCCGGGCTCTACTGGAAGCGCGCCACCACCCAGGGCGCGGCCTGGGCCATCGTCGGCGGGCTGGGCACCTGGATCGCGCTGGAGCTTGCTGCGCCGGAGGGTGTATGGCCGCCGCAATTCGTCGGTTTCCTGGTGAGCATTGCGGGCATGGTCGCCGGCTCTCTCGCCCCGCAATGGTACGGTGTGGTCAAAGCGCAGCTCCGCCCGGCGTAGCGCGCCGGCGTCGGCGGCCATGTTGCTCCCCGTCGCCGTCATCGCCCATCTCGTCATCGCGCTTGCCATCGGATGCCGCGGCAATTGCGCGACGCAGCAACGATAATCCGGCGCACCCGGAGACCCCGGAGGCACATCCATGCTCTCAGCCACTGTGGCGTTGCGGTGGTACTTCTGGTTCAAGGTTGCGGTGTTCGCGCTGCTGGCGTGCAATGCAGCGCTGTTCTTGCTCGCGGGCACGTCCAGCGAAGCCCTGGACACACTGGCGTGGCTGGTCCTGTTGGCCCTTTTTGCACTGGAGACCGGGCACGGCGACCGGCTTCGCGGCAGGTACGCCGCGGCCGTTGTCCGTGGCGCCCGGTTGGCCGCCGCTGCGGCGGTCGGCGCGGCCGCACTCGGCTACGTGTATGAAGGCGAGTGGCTTGATGCGGTCAACAGCGGGTTGTGGATCGGAGTGGTGGTGCTCCTGGAGTTCGAGGTGCGATACCCGCGCGCCGTGGATCGGCAGCGGGCGTGGTTTGCGGGTGTCGCGACAACGCTCTACGCGGGACTGGGTGCACTGGCGCTGGTGTGGGCATGGCGGGGCGAATGGTTCGACGCTTATGATGCGCTGTTGTGGCTCATCGCGTTTGTGACGATCGAAATCGACGTGCTGCAAATTTCCCGCGTGCAACATCCCGGCGCCGGTGCCGATATCCTGAAGTCGCTGTGACGAAGCCATGATGCGGCACGAGCCCGAGGTTTGTTCCGATCACTTCCGCACGGCGTTTTCACGACGTGAATTGCCGCTGGAACTCAGCGACGAAGCGACTGAGCTCCGATTCCGGCAGGTGATTGATCCCCGCCGCGCCCTTGCGCCCGCCGCCGCTCCGGAATCTCTGGCACAGATCGTCCGCGCCAAAAGGTTTCTCCTGCGCGGCGCGCACGCTCACGAGGTAGCCGCCGCTCTTTTTCACCAGCACTGCGTGCGCGCGCCCCGGGTGCCGCTGCGCAAGGTCGTTGCTGAAGGGCCCGCTCACGCGCCGGCTCCACGCCGCATCGGGCAGGACGAATACTGCGCATTTCCCGTTCTGCATTTCCGGTTTGACGCTTTCAACCCGGTAAAGATCGTCCCGATAGGCGTTTTTCAACACGTCGAAAACGGGTTCGTCGTCCATGAACTCGCGCGGATCGCGATAATGGCTCAGCGTTTCAAAGAGATCCGCCGGATGATAGTGCAGGTCATCCACGGTTTCGCCGTAAGCGTTGTAGTTGACGCACTCCCCGAGTTCGCGCAGCCGTTCGATCTCGGCGGGCCCGAGCTGCAACAGCTCGGCGGCGCGGCGCGCCGACTTGAAGAGGTTGTCGCCAAACGCCGCGACCACCGCCCAGATGCGCTGCCGCCCCGACAGATACCGGTCCACGAGGAGACTCGTGCAGACATCAGGCGCCGTGTCGATGAAGGTCCTGAGGTTGGGATGCTGCGGAATCTCGCCGGCGCTGTGATGATCGAAATAGCGGCAGCGGGCGCCGCGCTCCAGCGCGCGCATCACGGCGCGTGCATTGGTCTTAAAGGACACATCGAGTACCGTGAGTTCGTCGCCGCTTGCCGGCTCGACACGCTCCACCAACGCGATGTCGCGCTTCACCCCGGTGACGAGCACGCTTGCGCGCGGCTCTTCGAGCCTGAGTTGCTGCAACGCACAGATGCCGTCGGCGTCGCCGTTGAAGATGTCATAGAATTGCATGGTAGGTGAACTCGATCCTGTCCACGTATGGCGCCGATGACGCGACTTGCCGCATCTGCGCGCCACCGCGAATTCGAGGGCGACGCCCGTTTGCGCGCGCGCCTCAATTCGCCGATTCGAGGTTATGATGCCGGTCATGGAGCGCGGCACGGAACCTGATCGAGAGACACGACCCGCGCACGGGTCGCAACGCGGATTGCGGCTGGCGTGGATACTGGCGCTAGCTTACACACTGCTCATCGTCTATGCCAGCCTGCAGCCGTTTCATGGCTGGCGTTTTCCTCCCGCTGAAATCCTGCGCTTTCTCGGCGCACCCTGGCCGCGCTACATCACGTTCGAGGACGTGTTGATCAATCTCGCAGCGTATGCGCCGCTCGGCTTCCTGTTCGCGGTCGCGCTAAGCGCCCGCATCACCGCACCAGCCGCCGTGTTGCTCGCGGCAATGCTCTCGGCCTTGCTCAGCCTCGTCATGGAAAGCGCGCAAATGTTCCTGCCGGCGCGTATTGCTTCCAACGTCGACTTGCTCACCAACGGCGCGGGCGGGTTGTTCGGCGCAATGGCGGCGCCGCTGCTCTCGCCGTCGGGTTTTCCGGGCCGGCGGCTCGCCGCGTGGCGACAGCGGCGGTTCACGCCCGGCACCGTCACGGACACGGGGCTCGTCATTGTCTGTCTGTGGCTGTTCACCCACCTGCATCCGACCGCGCAGCTATTCGGCACCGGCAACCTGCGCGGCACCGTCGATCTGCCGGTCTATTTCACCCACACCCCGCATCTGCTGTTCACGGCCGAAGCCGCGATCGTTTTCCTGAACCTGCTCGGTTTGGGATTGCTGATTACGGCATTGACAAGCAACGTGGACCGCCGGTTTTCGATGATCATCGCAGTGGTCGCCGCCGGGCTGCTCGTGAAGACGATCGCTGCGGTCACCCTGTTCGAATCACCGGGACCGTTGGTGTGGCTGACCCCGGGCGTAGCCCTC
>Ga0156176_1178_pt1 | contig 17582 bp, 16 predicted proteins | sample RifCSPlowO2_12_FD_107829 | JGI IMG/M metagenome (GOLD analysis project Ga0156176, IMG submission 107829) | Betaproteobacteria bacterium RIFCSPLOWO2_12_FULL_62_58
TGATGAGAGGAGGGGTGCCTCCACAGGAGGCGGGGTGGTGTGGATGAGTGTCACGCGGATACGTAATGCTCAATAGTGCATCATAGCTGGACAGGCGCTGCTGGCGAGCAGCGCGATTGGGGTGTTGCCATCCGCCAGCCGCTCATCCATGATGCCCCAGCCGATAATCGCCATGAGCAGGAAAGCGGTGCCACGCGCCTCCGCGGCAATGCGCTCGCCGGGAGCCATGTCAGCGTTTGCCGATTTCCTTGAGCCGGTTCTGGAGCGAGATCCGATCCAGATCGGCAAGCGGCAAAGCGCGAAAAAGCTCAATCCGTCGCCGCAGAGTCAACGCGATCTCGCGGAAAAGTTCCCGTTTCTGCTCAGGCGGGCCATCGAATGCAGCCGGATCCGGCACGCCCCAGTGGGCGGTCATTGGCTGGCCGGGCCACACAGGGCACACTTCTCCGGCCGCGTTGTCGCAGACCGTAAAGGCGAAGTCCAGTTGCGGTGCGTCCAGCGTCGCAAATTCATCCCAGCTCTTGCTGCGCAGAGTGTCTACCGGCAGCTTCATGGCACGCAGCACCTCGACGGCAAACGAATTGACCTGGCCGGTCGGGTGACTGCCCGCAGAGTACGCCTTGAATCGTCCGCGCCCGAGGTAATTCATCATGGCCTCGGCCATGATGCTGCGGGCCGAATTGCCGGTGCAAAGAAACAGCACGTTGTAGACCTTATCGTTCACACGCAGCACCCCGTTAACCGTTTCCAATGCTTTATCTTCGACGCGTGTATTAGGAGTTTGTCGAGGCCTAAGTCCGACAAACTCCTAGCCAGTCATCGCTGAGATGCAGGATGCGCCACTCCTTGCGCACGTTGCATGTGGCCTCGAAAGCTCAGCTCAGCACTTCACGCTCGACCTGCTCGAAGGCGGTGTGGCGGACATCGGTGCCCTTCACCATGTAGATCACCTGCTCCGCCATGTTCTTGGCATGATCGCCGATGCGCTCGATCGCTTTTGCGATCCACACGATCTCCAGCGCCGTGGAGATGGTGCGCGGATCCTCCATCATGAAGGTAATAAGCTGACGCACGATGGAGCGGAACTCTTCGTCGATCGCCAGGTCATCGCGGATCACGGTCGCGGCCTCGGCGGCGTCCAGCCGCGCAAACGCGTCCAGCACCTTGCGCAGCATCGCCACCGCAATGTCGCCGGCGTGGTTGATGTCCGCAAGCCGCGGAATCTGCAGCCGGTCCCGTTCGTGGACGTGCTTGGCCATGCGCGCGATCTTCTCGGCCTCGTCGCCGATGCGCTCGAGGTCGGTCACGGTCTTGCTTATGGCCATGATCGTGCGCAAGTCGCCCGCCGCAGGTTGGCGTCGCACGATGATATGGCTGCACTCGGTGTCGATGCTCACCTCGCAGCCATTGACGCGGTGGTCGTCGGCAATCACCTGCTCGATCAACTGCAGGTTGCCGGTGGACAAGCCCTCGATGGCGGAGAGGATCTGCGATTCCACCAGGCCGCCCATCTGCAGCACGCGCGAACGCAGCGTTTCGAGGTCGATGTCGAATTGTTTGGAGAGGTGTTCGGTTGAGGTCATGGGACGCTCCACGCGGTACAGTTATCCGAACCGGCCGGTGATGTAATCCTCGGTCTGCTTGTTCTTCGGCTTGATGAAGATATCGTCGGTCGGCCCGAACTCAATCATTTCGCCGAGGTACATGTAAGCCGTGTAATCCGAGACCCGGGCGGCTTGCTGCATGTTGTGAGTCACGATCACCACAGTGTAGTCCTCTTTAAGCTCATCGATCAGCTTCTCGATCTGGCCGGTCGAGATCGGATCCAGCGCCGAACACGGTTCATCGAGCAACAGGACCTCCGGTTTGATCGCAATGCTGCGGGCGATGCACAGCCGCTGCTGCTGGCCGCCGGACAGGCTGTTGCCGCTCTGATGGAGCTTGTCTTTGACTTCGTTCCACAGGGCGGCCCGGGTCAACGCCAACTCAACCCGTTCGTCCATCTGGCCGCGCCCCAACCGTTCGAACAGCCGCACGCCAAACGCGATGTTCTCGTAAATCGTCATCGGAAACGGGGTGGGTTTCTGGAACACCATCCCGATCTTGGCGCGGATCAGCGCAACATCCGTCCTGGAGGTCAGGAGATTCTCGCCGTCCATGATGACCTCGCCCTCAGCGCGCTGCTCGGGATAAAGGGCATACATGCGATTGAAAGTTCGCAGCAAGGTCGATTTGCCGCATCCGGAGGGCCCGATGAACGCGGTCACCCGCTTCTCGGGAATGTCCAGGGAGATGGACTTCAAGGCGAGAAAACCGCCATAGTAAAAATTCAGATTGCGAACCCGCAGCTTCGTGGCGGACTCGGCCGGGGCGACGGCGCCGCGCGCTTCCGTGACGAACGGCTTCATGATCGGAGTTGTTGCTGCGGCTTGGGCTTGCATGGCGCTCCTCGTTTCAGGCACTCTTTCTGAACAGCGCGCGCGCCAGAATATTCAGCGCCAGCACCGCAAGGGTAATCAGCGCCGCCCCGCCCCACGCCAGGCGCTGCCAGTTCTCGTAAGGGCTCATGGCGAACTGAAAAATGACGACAGGCAAGTTCGCCATCGGCGCGTTCATATTGAGGGACCCGAACTGGTTGTTCAGCGAGGTGAACAGCAGCGGCGCGGTCTCGCCGCTGATGCGCGCCACCGCCAGCAGAACGCCGGTAACGATGCCCGTGCGCGCAGCCCGGTAGGTCACCAACATGATCGTGCGCCACGTCGGGCAACCGAGCGCGGCCGCAGCTTCGCGCAGGCTGTTGGGCACCAGCTCGAGCATGTCGTCGGTGGTTCTGACAACCACCGGTATCACGAGCAAAGCCAGCGCGATCGAACCGGCCCAGCCGGAGAAATGCCCGACCTGGGCGACGTAGATCGAGTAAACGAACAGGCCGATGACGATGGAAGGCGCCGAAAGCAGCACATCGTTGAGGAATCGCGTTGCCGACGCCAGCCAACCCTGTTTGCCGTACTCGGCAAGGTAGGTTCCCGCAAGAATCCCGGTCGGTGTGCCGATGAGCGTGCCGACCGTCGCCATCATAAGGCTGCCGAGAATCGCGTTCAGCAGTCCGCCATCGGCGCCCGGCGGCGGCGTCATCTGCGTATAGAGGGACACTCGCGCGAGCGCGCTGCCTCCCTCGTAGAGCAGCGTGGACAGGATCCATATCAGCCAGAACAGCCCGAACGCAAGCGCCAGCGATGACACCGTGAGCATTACGACGTTGCGGCGCTTGCGCGCAATGTAGACGCTGTTGTCCGAGCCGATCGCGCTCATGGCTTCATCCTAGGTGCGCGCGCCCTCCTGACGCGCGAGCCGCATCAGGAGAAATTTCGAAATTGCAAGGACGATCGTAGTGATGACGAACAGGATCAGACCCAGTTCGATCAGTGCCGAATAGTAGAGGTCGCCGACCGCCTCGGTGAACTCGTTGGCAAGCGCCGAGGCGATACTGTTGCCCGGCGCCATCAGCGACGCCGAAAGCCGGTGAGCGTTGCCGATCACAAAGGTCACCGCCATCGTTTCGCCAAGCGCCCGGCCAAGACCGAGCATGATGCCGCCCACGACGCCGACCTTGGTATAGGGCAGCACCACCCGCCAGACGACCTCCCACGTAGTGGCCCCGAGGCTGTACGCGGATTCCTTCATCATCGGGGGGACCAACTCGAACACGTCCCGCATCACCGCTGTGATGAACGGGATCACCATGATCGACAGTATCAGGCCGGCGGTCATCATGCCGATGCCGAACGGCGGGCCCTCGAACAGCCCGCCAACCACCGGCAAGCCGCCGAGCCCGCCGATCAACAAGGGCTGCACGTGCGACTGGAACAGCGGCGCGAAGACAAACAGCCCCCACATGCCGTAGATGATCGATGGAATTGCGGCGAGCATCTCGATCGCGGTGCCAAGCGGCCGCCGCAGCCAGGCGGGCGACATCTCGGTAAGAAAAAGCGCGATGCCGAAACTCACCGGAACGCCGATCGCCATTGCGATCAGCGATGTCATCAGTGTCCCGTAGATCGGCACCAGGGCGCCGAACCGCTCCTTGACCGGATCCCAGTCGGATTGCCAGATGAAGCTGAGACCGTACTTCTCCAGACTGAGGGCGCTGCCGATCACCAGGGACACGAGTATGGCAATGAGGATTCCGAGCACCAGGATCGCGAAGATCCTGGTGACGGACTCGAACGCGAAATCGATCCATTGCGCGCGCCGCTTGCGCGGCTGCGGCCCACCGCGCTGGGAATCGGTCATATCAACGGGCGGGACATCGGTCATGGCAGACTGGAGGATGGTACTCATCGCTCTCTCAGTACACCGCCTTGCCGGACCGATCCTTGATGTCCTTCCAGGCGGAGCCGATCAGCTTCACCACCGGATCGGGCATTGGCACGTAGTCGAGATCGGTCGCCATCTGGTCGCCGTTCTTGAAGCACCAGTCAAAGAACTTGAGCACTTCCTTGGCGTTTTCGGCCTTGGTCTGGATCTTGTGCATGAGAATGAACGAAGCGCCGCTGATTGGCCAGCTGTTCTTGCCCGGTTGCTCAGTAAGGATCAGATACATTCCCGGGGCTTTCGCCCAATCAGCCCCCGCAGCCGCAGCCCTGAAGGTGTCTATGTTGGGCATGACGAAGTTGCCGTCGCGATTTTTCACCTGGCCGACGGCCAGCTTGTTCTGCTTGGCATATGCATACTCGACGTAGCCGATCGCGCCGTTGATCTGCTGCACGTATGCGGACACGCCTTCATTACCCTTGCCGCCCACGCCCGTAGGCCACTGCACCGAGGTGCCCTCGCCGACCTTTTGCTTCCACTCCGGGCTCATCTTGGAGAGGTAGTTCACCCAGATGAATGTCGTGCCCGAGCCGTCGGAACGGTGAACCACCGAGATCGAATCGTTGGGCAGCTTCGCATCCGGGTTGAGCGCCGCGATCGCCGGGTCGTTCCACTTCTTGACCTTGCCAAGGTAGATGTCCGCGAGCAGTTCGCCGGTGAACTTGAGCTGACCGGATGTGAAGCCCTTGAGGTTGTAGACCGGCACGTCCCCGCCCATGATCGCCGGGAACTGCATGAGCCCTTCCTTCGTCAGGTCCTCGGGCTTCATCGGCATGTCAGACGCGCCGAAGTCCACGGTCTTGGCGGTGATCTGCTTGATGCCGCCGCCGGATCCGATCGATTGGTAATTCATGCCGATGCCGGTCTGCTTTTTGTAGGCGTCGGCCCATTTGGCGTAAATCGGATAGGGAAACGTGGCGCCGGCACCGGTGATGTTCGCTGCTGCCGCCACGCTGGCGAATACGCCGAAGACTGCTGCTAATAATGCTTTTTGCATTAACGCACTCCTGAGTTTTGTCACGTGTTGGACCCGCCGGCAGTCTAGCCGGCGATTGTTACAGCTTTGTGACGAATCCCTGAGAGGGAACGCAAGAATCGCGGCCGGCCACGCCCCCCAACGCCGTCAGGTTGTTGCGGCGTTCTCGGGCCGGACCGTCGCCGGCACGACCCGGCGTGCCGGGAAACATGCGGTGAAACGGCTGCCTTTGCCGGGCTCGCTTTGTATTTCGAGGGTGGCCTGGTGACGCATCAGCGCATGCTTCACGATCGCCAACCCGAGCCCGGTGCCGCCGGTTTCGCGCGAGCGGCCGCGATCGATGCGGTAGAAGCGCTCGGTCAGGCGCGGGATGTGGCGGGCCTCGATGCCGACGCCGGTATCTTCGACCACGAGTTCGGCGCCGGCCGGCGAGGCGCGCCACACGATCCGAACCTCGCCGCCGGCAGGGGTATAGCGGACCGCGTTGCTGACCAGATTGCCGAACGCGCTCGCGATCTCGCTTTCCGCGCCGGCAAGGTCGAAGCCTGGCGGCGCATCGAGCGTGATGCGATGCCTGCCGCCGCTCAGCGCGTTGGCGTCGTCTTTAACCTTGGCGAGCAGACGGGCGACATCGATATGCTCGTTTCTTGACGGCTCCGGCGCGGACTCGAGGGTGGAGAGTGTCAGCAGGTCATCCACGATGCGCTGCATGCGCGTCGTCTGGTCACCCATGAGATTGAGGTAATCGCGCATGCGAACCGGGTCGAGCTTGAGTTCGCGCACGGTTTCGAGGAAGCCGGCGAGCACGGTGAGCGGCGTGCGCAATTCGTGCGAGACGTTGGCGACGAAGTCTCGCCGCATGGTTTCGATCTTTTCGAGCTGGGTGATGTCGCGCGACAACAATAATTTCTGCGCATCGCCGTAGGGGATCAGTTGCACCGACAAGATCAACAGGCCGCCGCGCGCGGCGCGCAACTGGATCGGCTTGCTGAAATCGCCCGCATCGACGTAGGCAACGAATTCCGGCTGGCGCACGAGGTTGGTAATCGGCTGACCCACGTCGGCCTGCTGCGCGAGACCGAAATGCGCCTCGGCGTTCTCGTTGCACCACTCGATCCGGTTGTCCTGGTCGAGCACCACCACGCCGTCGGGCAGCGCCTGCCCGGCCTGGCGCGACCGGGCCAGCGCACGCACGAGCTGGCTCTTTTGGCGAGCGGCGCCGCGCGCAAAATGGTAAAGCTGCGCGAAGACGTGCTCCCATATTCCACGACCTTCGGGCACTTGATCGACCTGGGGATCGGACAGCCACCCGATGAGCGCGCGCAGGTGCCAGACATGGAAAACGAGCGCAACGAGAACGCTCAGCCCGAACATCCCCCAGGCGACGGCGCTGCCAAAAGCCAGCCCGGCCAGAAGCGAAATCACGGCGAGTGCCAGGACGAGGGCCGCCATCCGTATCAGGAAATGGTCCACCTGACTCCGTGCAGTGGAAGGATGGCGCGATTATCGCACGGCGGCAGAAACGGTCGCTTGCGCCAGCGCCGCCGTGCCGTCATTTCGTCCGGCAGCAATAGCCGCTGCCGCGCACGGTCTCCACGAGCCGATCGTGCCCGCTCGCCTCCAAGGCGTGGCGCAGCCGGCGAATGTGCACGTCCACCGTGCGCTCCTCCACGAACACGTGATCGCCCCACACCCGGTCGAGCAACTGGCGCCGGTTGTAGACGCGCTCGGGATGGGTCATGAAGAAGTGGAGCAGCCGGAACTCGGTCGGGCCGAGCTCGATTTCCCGCCCGTTGCCGACCACGCGATGAGTCGCCGGGTCGAGCCGCAGGCCGGCGATTTCGACTACGTCATCGGTGCGCTCCGGTGCTCGGCGCCTGAGCACCGCCTTGATGCGGGCGAGCAGCTCCTTCGGCGAGAACGGCTTGGTGAGGTAGTCGTCAGCCCCCGCCTCCAGCCCGTCGACCTTGTCGCGTTCCTGGGCGCGGGCGGTGAGCATGATGATCGGAATCCGTTGGGTGCGGTCCGCGCCGCGCAGCTTGCGTGCGTATGCAAGCCCCGACATGCCCGGCAGCATCCAATCGAGAACGATCAGGTCCGGCAGGGCGGCTCGCAGCAGAGCGTCCGCCTCCTCGGCGCTACTCGCACGCTGCACGCGGTACCCGGCGTGCTCGGCATTTACGGCAATGAGTTCCTGTATGGCCGGCTCGTCTTCGACGATGAGAATAATGCTCTCCATGATTTTGCACGCGTCCCTATTGAATTCTACGTGCCAGTTTATTACAGGCCGATGACGGAATTGTGACAGAAACGCGACCGCATTCGACCGCGGAATGGGGTTGTAACCTGAGGATCGTATAATGGTCGGTATGGATTCGAGTGGCGGCGCTGATTTACATTTTTTGCAATTCAGGACGGTCCTTGGAGCCGCATTAAGGCATGCCGCCCCTTCGTTCCGCCCAGGCTTGCGGACCAGCCGAAAGCGCCCGAACTGTTCGCGGGCGGCGAGGGCAATGCCAGCAAGCCGATCGCAGTTGATGCAGCACCGGGAAAGGTAGCCTCAGTTGCAGCGTCAACCGATTTCCGCGCCGATTCTGGCGGCGCTTCTCGCTGGCCTCGCCATGCTGGGGCCGTTTTCGGTCGACACCTTCCTGCCGTCCTTTCCCGCGATCGGGCGCGATCTTGCGCTGACACCGGCCGAACTGCAGCAGACGTTGACCGTCTATTTCTTTCCGTTTGCCGTGATGACGCTGTTCCATGGCACGCTGTCCGATTCATTCGGGCGGCGCCCGGTCATACTCGTGAGCCTCATTATCTATGCGATGGCGTCGGTGGGGTGCGTGTTCGCGTACGACTTCCCTCAGTTGCTGATATTCCGCGTGCTGCAGGGGATGTCGGCCGGGACGGGCATGGTGGTGGGACGCGCGATCATCCGCGACAGTTTCGAGGGTCACGCGGCGCAGCGGTTGATGTCGCTGGTGACGATCATCTTCGGGCTCGCCCCGGCGATCGCGCCGGTGCTCGGTGGCTGGCTGCTGGGTTGGTTCGGTTGGCGCGCGGTGTTCGTCTTCCTGACGCTCTACGCGCTGCTGCTTCTCGCCGTGTCGTGGTGGCGCATGCCGGAGACGCACCCGCTTTCGGCGCGCCAGCCGTTCGCGCTCGTCCCGCTTGCCGGAAATTACTGGAAACTTGCCCGCAGCCCGCAGCTGTTGTTGCTCTGCGCGACGGTCGCATTCAATTTCGGCGGCTTTTTCATCTATGTCGTTTCGGCGCCGGCGTTCGTCTACAACCTGCTGGGACTGAACGAGAGGCAATTTGCGTGGCTGTTCGTGCCGGCCATCGCCGGCGTCATGATCGGCGCATTTCTGTCGGGGCGGTTTGCCGGCAAAGTCTCGCCGGGGCGCACCCTGGGAATCGCGTATTGCATCATGTTCAGTGCGGCGGCGTTCAATGTCACCTACGGTGCGCTCGCGGCGCCGGCGCTGCCGTGGTCGGTGCTGCCGGTGATGATCTACGCCATCGGTATGGCGCTCGCGATGCCGAGCGTCACCCTCATTGCGCTGGAGCTGTTCCCGGCGAACCGCGGCATGACTTCGTCGCTTCTGGGGTTCGTGCATAGCTTTACCTCGGCCATCATCGCCGGCGCGATTTCGCCCCTGCTGTCGCATTCCGGCATTACCCTCGCACTCGGCATGACGGGACTGCTTGTTGTCGGCTGCGCGTCGTGGCTCGCCTACCTTTGGCTCGAACCCGGATCTCAAGACGATGCGCGAACTTGACAGCTGGCGGGAAGAAAAGCGCTCGGCCTGGCTTTATCGCGTCGTCGCCGAGGCTGAAGCCGGCACGCCGCGCCAGGCGCTGTTCTCCGAACTCGCGCAGGAAGCGGACAAGCAGGCCGCGATCTGGGAGCGCCACGCGCGCACGGCGGGCCGGCCGGTGCCGGACGGTTTCGTTCCCGATCTGCGCACCCGCATCGTCGCCCGTCTTGTGCGGCGCTTGGGTCCGCGCCCGCTGCGCGGCGTGCTCGCTGCGATGAAGGTACGCGGGATGTCGCTCTATACCCACGCATTTCCCGGCCATGCGATGCCGCACACGCTCGACGACGTGGGGCGCCGGCATCGCGGGGTGGAGTCCGGCGGCAACCTGCGTGCAGCGGTGTTTGGCGTGAACGATGGTCTGATCTCCAACGCCAGTCTCATCTTGGGCATCGCCGGCGCGACTTCCGACAACAGCCTGATCCTGCTTTCCGGTGCGGCGGGACTGATCGCCGGCGCGTTCTCGATGGCGGCGGGCGAGTACGTATCGGTGCGCTCGCAGCGCGAGATGTACGAATACCAGATCGGCCTTGAGAAGCAGGAGCTCGATCAGTATCCCGAAGAAGAAGCCGAAGAACTCGCGCTGATCTACCAGGCGCGCGGCCTCTCGCGCGAAGAGGCGGCCACCCTGGCAAAAAGCTTGACTGCTGACCCGGAAAAAGCACTGGCGACGCTGGCGCGCGAGGAGCTGGGGCTGAATCCGGAGGACCTGGGTTCTCCGTGGGGTGCGGCCCTGTTCTCCTTCTTCTCGTTCGCGGCCGGCGCCTCGATTCCGCTGCTGCCGTTCGTGTTCGCGAGCGGCACGACGAGCCTGATGGTGGCCGTCGCGCTCACCGGGATCATGCTGTTTGCAGTCGGCGCGACGCTTTCGCTTTTCACCGGCCGCAGCGCGACCTACAGTGGGCTGCGGATGCTCGCGATCGGCGCCGCGGCCGGCGGCTTCACCTATCTCATCGGCAAGCTGCTCGGTGTGACGCTCGGGTAGTCGAATTGCTCAACGTTAATTCCATGGGCCAATGCGATGAGCTAAACTCGATATTAGGAAACACGTGTTCTTCATGGAAGCGATCCCGCGGCGCGCGCTGGTGGTGATGGAGCACGCATAAGAAACCAAGATGGGTGCCGCCGGCGATCAGCGGCGAGTAACCGCAAAAGGAGGATTCGATGAATCACACGATTCGTGTGGTAATGGGCTTGCTCCTGGCATGTGCGGTGTCCGGCGCCGAGGCAGCAGAGGCGAGTTATCCAAGCAGGCCGATTCGCATCATCGTGCCCACCGCGCCGGGCGGCGGCAGCGATATCGGTGCCCGCCTGATCGCGCAAGAATTGTTGAAACGTTGGGGCCGGCCGGTGGTGGTGGAAACCCGGCCCGGCGCCGGAACGATAATCGGCAGCGAGATCGTCGCCAAGCGACCGCGGACGGTGGAGCAGGTTCCGCGCGCCTTGGCGCGTGGATGCGACCCGGTAGCGGGATGCAAGCGCCGAACGTAGAACCGCGGTCGTACGCGCGCCTACGCGGTCGCATCCCCATGAATGGGCGCGTCGGAGGGTGGAAGAGGGACCCCCGGGGATCTGACCCCGACGACGCGCATGGATCGGCATTTGACACGACGCGCCATGATCGACTACACGGTCGCATCCCGCGATGCGGGTCCCTGCTCCGCGTTGCGCCGATCCCTGCTCCGCGCTTCGGCGCACCCCCCGACGGCTACACGCTGCTGATGAGTCCAAGCACGCTCGCGACCAATCCGGCGAGCTATAAGAAAATGCTCTATGACGCGTTACGCGACTTCGCTCCCATCACACAGACGTTGTTCGTGGCCAATCTGATCGTCATACATCCTTCTTTACCGGCAAAATCGGTGAAGGAATTCATCGCGTTCGCAAGAGCGCGCCCCGGCGAGATCCTTTATGCATCGGCGGGGCATGGCACCAACCCGCATCTGACGATCGAGTTATTCGCCAGCATGGCGAAGATCCGCATGGTCCATGTTCCCTACAAAGGCAGCCTGCCGGGCGTCGTCGACCTCCTGGCGGGTCGTGTCGCGCTGACGGCCACGAGCAGCATGTCTAACCTCATTCCCCACGTACGGACCGGCAGGATGCGTCCGTTGGGTGTCACTGCCGCCACCCGCACTCCGGCGCTGCCTGATGTTCCAACCGTAGCCGAGGCGGGATTGCCCGGCTACGAGGCGGTGCAGTGGTCCGGCCTGTTGGCGCCTGCGGGCACGCCGCGAGAAATCATTTCCACGCTGCACAAGGAAGTCGTTGCCATACTGCACACGCCGGAAGCCAGGGAACGCCTTGCCAACATTGGTACGGAGGTGGTTGGGAGCTCGCCGGAAGAGTTTGCGGCTTTCATGAAGACGGAAACCGTGAAATGGGCAAGAGTGGCGAAAGCCGCGGGAATCCAGCCGGAATGATCCTCGATCCTGCCTTTCAGCACTGCTCCCACGGCAGTCCTTCGTAGCGCCAGCCGGTTTTGGCGTTGCGATGATGGCTTTCGTCGAGCTCGCCCTCGAAGCCGTGCAGCACGTTGTAGACGTGGGTGAAGCCGGCTTCCTCCAGCGCGTGACCGGCGTCGAGCGAGCGGTTGCCGCTGCGGCAGATGAGCACGATCGGGCGGTCGACGCTCGCTGCCTTCTTGACGTGGGCGACAAAGTCGGGGTTGACCTCCCAGTTCGGCCCGTCGTTCCACGGCACGAGGATGGCGCCGGCCGGATGGCCGACGAACAGATACTCCATCTCGCTGCGGCAATCGACGAAGATCGTGTTCGGGTTCTTCTTGAGAAACTCGTAAGCTTCTTTCGGTTCGAAGTGCTTCATTCAGAAACTCACTGCAAATCACGGAAGGAGAATTATAGTCGCAATCGCTCGCAAACCGCCAGTTGGGGCGGCTCGTGCGTGATAAAATTACCGACTTTTGCAGCATGGTTTTTCCCGGCCGCAAGACGAAATGAACAACCGTATTGAAAAGCTCGAATCGCTGCTCCAGGAGCGCATCCTGATTCTCGACGGCGCCATGGGCACGATGATCCAGAGCTACAAGCTGGGGGAATCTGCGTACCGCGGCGCGCGCTTCAAGGATTTCGCGCACGACCTCAAGGGCAACAACGACCTGCTCACGCTGACCCAGCCGCAGATCATTCGCGAGATCCACGCGCAGTACCTTGAAGCCGGCGCCGATGTCATCGAAACCAACACCTTCAATTCGACCTCGATCGCCCAGGCGGACTATCACCTGGAGCATGTGGTCTACGAGCTGAACTGCGAAGCGGCGAAGCTTGCGCGCGCGGTTGCTGACAGGTACCAAGCGCAAGACCCACGGCGGCCGCGGTTTGTCGCCGGCGCGCTCGGCCCCACCAACCGCACGGCTTCGATCTCGCCCGAGGTCAACGATCCGGGGTTCCGCAATGTCACGTTCGATCAGCTCAAGGCCGCATACGCCGAGGCTGTACGCGGCCTTATAGAAGGAGGAGTGGATATCCTCCTTGTCGAAACAATCTTCGATACGCTTAACGCCAAAGCGGCAATTTTTGCGATTGATGAATTCTTCGAAAGCCGAAGAATTCATCTGCCAGTCATGATCTCCGGCACCATCACCGACGCTTCCGGGCGCACGCTCTCGGGCCAGACGCCGGAGGCGTTCTGGAACTCGGTGCGGCATGTGAAACCGTTTTCGGTCGGTCTCAACTGCGCGCTCGGCGCGAAACTGATGCGCCCTTATATCGAGGAGATCGCGCAGGTCGCGGACATTTACGTGTGTGCCTACCCGAATGCGGGACTGCCCAACCCGCTCGCGCCTACCGGCTACGACGAGACGCCCGAACAGACCGCCGCCTATCTCCTCGATTTTGCGAAGAGCGGCTTCATCAACATCGCCGGCGGCTGCTGCGGCACGACACCCGCCCACATCAAAGCGATCGCGGAGGCGCTCAAGGGCATTCTGCCGCGCACGGTGCTGCAGATCGAGCGCAAGACGCGGCTTTCAGGCCTGGAGCCGCTCAACATCGGGGACGATACGCTGTTCGTGAACATCGGCGAGCGCACCAACGTCACCGGCTCCAAGGCGTTCGCGCGGCTGATCCTCGCCGGCGACTATGCCGAGGCGCTGTCGGTCGCGCGCCAGCAGGTCGAGAACGGCGCGCAGATGATCGATATCAACATGGACGAGGCGATGCTCGATTCAAAGCGGGCGATGACGACTTTCCTCAATCTCATGGCCTCCGAACCGGACATTTCGCGCGTGCCGGTGATGATCGACTCCTCGAAATGGGAAGTGATCGAAGCCGGCCTCAAATGCGTGCAGGGCAAGCCGGTGGTCAACTCGATCAGCATGAAGGAAGGCAAGGACGAATTCGTCAAACATGCGAGGCTCGCGCGGCGCTACGGCGCGGCGGTGGTGGTGATGAGCTTTGATGAGAAAGGCCAGGCCGACACGCTGGAGCGCCGGGTGGAAATTGCCAAGAGCGCCTACCACGTTCTGGTCGACGAGCTCGGTTTCCCGCCCGAGGACGTGATCATCGATCCCAACATCTTCGCCATCGCCACCGGCATCGAGGAGCACGCGAACTACGGCAAGGACTTCATCGAGGCGACCCGCATCATGCGCGCCACGCTGCCTTACGCGAAGGTGAGCGGCGGGCTGTCGAATATCTCGTTCTCGTTCCGCGGCAACGATCTGGTGCGCGAGGCGATCCACACCGCCTTTCTCTACCACGCGATCAAAGCCGGCCTCACCATGGCCATCGTCAACGCCGGGCAGATCGGCGTCTACGACGAGATTCCCACGGATCTCCTGGAGCGCGTCGAGGACATCATCTTCAATCGCCGGCCCGACGCCGCCGAGCGCATGGTGACTTTCGCCGAAACGGTGAAAGGCAAGGGCAGGGAGCAGGCCGATGACCTCGAGTGGCGCAAGGGTCCGGTCGCAGAGCGGCTCACGCACGCGCTGGTGAGGGGAATCACGAACTGGATCGTCGAGGACACCGAGGAAGCGCGGCAGAAGTTCGAGCGGCCGATCCAGGTGATCGAGGGCCCGCTGATGGATGGCATGAACGTGGTCGGCGACCTGTTCGGCTCGGGCAAGATGTTTCTGCCGCAGGTGGTGAAATCGGCGCGCGTAATGAAGCAGGCGGTCGCCCATCTGGTTCCGTACATCGAAGCGGAGAAGGCCAGGCTCGGCGATGTGAGGCCCAAGGGCAAGATCGTGCTCGCCACCGTCAAGGGCGACGTGCACGACATCGGCAAGAACATCGTCGGCGTGGTGCTCCAGTGCAACAACTACGAGGTGATCAATCTCGGCGTCATGGTGCCGTGGAAGAAGATCTCCGAGGTGGCGCGCGAGCAGAAGTGCGACATCGTCGGGCTCTCGGGCCTGATCACGCCTTCGCTCGAGGAGATGGCGCACAACGCGCGCGAGATGGAGCGCGAGCGGTTCGACATCCCGCTGCTGATCGGCGGCGCTACCACCTCGCGCACTCACACCGCGGTCAAGATCGCGCCGCACTATCACGGTCCCGTGATCTGGGTGCCCGATGCGTCGAGAAGCGTCAGCGTGTGCAGCAACCTGCTCTCCGACGACATGCGCGCGGGCTATCTCAAGGAGGTCGAGGCCGAATACGGGCGCACCCGCGCGCAGCACGAAGGGAAACAGGGGCCGGAGCTGATCACGCTCGACCGCGCGCGCGCCAATGCGCTAAAGACCGACTGGACCGAATACACGCCGCCCAAACCGGAGATGCTCGGCATCAAGGTGCTGAAGAACTACGACCTTGCCGAGATTGCGCAGCACATAGACTGGGGGCCGTTCTTCCAGACCTGGGAGCTGTCAGGGCCTTATCCGGCGATCCTCGACGACCCGGTGGTCGGCGAGGCGGCGCGTAACGTGCTCGCTGAAGGCCAAGCGATGCTCAAGAAAATCATCGACGGCCGGTGGCTCACCGCCGGCGCGGTGTTCGGCCTGTTCGCGGCGGCGAGCGTGAATACCGACGACATCGAGCTCTACGCCGACGAATCGCGTTCGAAGGCGCTCATGACCTGGCACAACCTGCGCCAGCAGAACGTGAAGCCGACGGGCCGGCCCAACCTCTGTCTTGCCGATTTCATCGCGCCGAAAGGCTCGGGCGTTGCCGATTATATCGGTGCGTTCGCGGTGACCGCCGGCATCGGCATTGAAAAGCGCCTCGCCGAATTCGAGAAGAAGCACGACGATTACAGCAGCATCATGCTCAAAGCGCTCGCCGACCGGCTCGCCGAGGCGTTCACGGAACTCCTGCACAAGCGCATGCGCCGGGAATTCTGGGGTTACGCGAAAGACGAGACCCTCGACAACGATGCGCTGATCCGGGAGCAGTATCGCGGCATCCGGCCCGCGCCCGGCTATCCGGCGTGTCCCGATCACACGGAAAAGGGGGCACTTTTCGAAATGCTCGACGCCAAGCGGGCCGGCATCGAGCTGACCGAATCCTATGCGATGTATCCGGCGTCGTCGGTGAGCGGGTTCTATTTTTCGCACTCGCAATCGCAGTATTTCGCGGTCGGCAAAATCGGCCGCGACCAGGTCGCGGACTACGCCAGGCGCAAGGGCATGCCGCTGTCGGAAATCGAGCGCTGGCTCGCGCCCAACCTGGCTTATGAGCCAGGTGACGGGTGAGGAGGAGGAAGTGACGAAAGATGGTGACGAAAGGAAGTGACGGGAGCAAGCACCGGGTTTGACCATTCTCGTCACCCTTTATCGTCACCTTTTCTCGTCACTTCTTCTCGTCACTCTCATTCATGCAATCGCAGACCGAACGCTATCTCGCCCTCGCGCAACTGGGCCGCAACCGGTGGTGGCGCTACGTACTCGGCGCGCTGGTGATTCTTTTCTTCTGGCTGGTGCTGGGCTTCGTGCCCTATGTCTGGCTCGCCGGCGGCGGGTCGCCCGATCCGTTGCTCGACTACATCGCGGTAAATTTCAGCATCGTCATGATGCTGGGCGGATTGTTTCTGACAGTGAGAGTGATACACCGGCGCCCGCTGTTCAGCCTGATCAGCGCCGAGCGCGCGCTCGACTGGAAACGCATTTCCCAAGGTGCGGCAGCGTGGTGCGTCATTGGCCTCATCATCACGGCAATCGAGCACCTGCTCTACGCGGACCGCTACTACCTGAGCTTCAATCCCGATCGCTTCTTCATGTTCGCCGCCTTGGCGCTGGTGCTGACGCCGCTGCAGACCACGACCGAGGAGCTGGTGTTTCGCGGCTACGTCATGCAGGGACTGGGGATCGTTATCCGGCGGCCGGCGTTGGTCGCCGTGCTGAGCGGCGTGGTCTTCACCGTCCCCCATCTCCTGAATCCGGAAGTGCGGCAGCACGGCGTGGTTCTCATGGCGGCAAGTTATTTCGCGATCGGGCTGCTGCTCGCGGCGGTCACTTTGCGCGACGGCCGGCTGGAGCTCGCCATCGGCGTGCATGCGGCGAACAACCTGCTGCTGGTGCTGGTGGCGAATTACGAGGGCTCGGTGCTGAGGACCGATTCGATTTTCACCGCGCGCGAGCTCGATCCGCTGTATACGCTGATCACGCTCATCCTGGGCGCGCTCGTTTTCTACTGGTGGATTTTCCGACGGGCGCCGGAAAATCCATAATGAATACCGAGAAAGGGCGTTCATAATTCGCGCTGCGGGCCAGCGGTATACGCGATAAAATCCCAACTTCGCGTTACGGATAAGAATTTCGGCCTATCCTGGCGTCCCTTCGACGGGCTCAGGACAGGCCTTAGCGGCCTTTTTCCCGATGCACATCCACATCCTCGGCATCTGCGGCACGTTCATGGGCGGCCTTGCGGCGATCGCCCGCGCGGCCGGCCACAAGGTCACCGGCTGCGACGCCAACGTCTACCCGCCGATGAGCACGCAGCTCGCCGCCCTGGGCATTGAGCTCACCGAGGGCTACACAGCGGAGCAGATCGGACTGCAGCCCGACGTGTTCGTCATCGGCAACGTGGTGACGCGCGGCAACGCGCTGATGGAGGAAATCCTCGATCGAGGATTTCCTTACGTTTCCGGACCGCAATGGCTGAGGGAGAACATCCTCGCCGGGAAGTGGGTGATTGCGGTCGCCGGTACCCACGGCAAGACGTCGACCGCCGCGATGCTCGCCTGGATCCTGGAGGAATCCGGGCTGAAGCCCGGATTCCTTATAGGGGGAATACCGAACAATTTTGGTGTATCAGCGCGTCTCCCGGGACTGAACTCTAATTCCGGGGGGGTGCAGAATATTCCTTCCGGTCTCGCGGAGCGAGACATTAAGGGCGAAACGTCCCGCGTTTCGCCCTTCGTGATCGAAGCCGACGAATACGACACTGCGTTCTTCGACAAGCGCTCTAAGTTCGTGCACTACCAGCCGCGTATCGCGGTGCTCAACAACCTCGAGT
>Ga0156176_1161_pt1 | contig 17569 bp, 22 predicted proteins | sample RifCSPlowO2_12_FD_107829 | JGI IMG/M metagenome (GOLD analysis project Ga0156176, IMG submission 107829) | Betaproteobacteria bacterium RIFCSPLOWO2_12_FULL_62_58
CTCGCGATGAAGCACCATCCGGACCGAAACCCGGACAATCCCAAGTCCGAGGGGCAGTTCAAGGAAGCGAAGGAAGCTTACGAGATCCTGTCGGACGCCCAGAAGCGCGCGGCCTATGACCAGTACGGCCACGCCGGCGTCGACGCATCGGCCGCGGCTGGCGCGGGCGCCGGCTTCGGCAACTTCGCCGATGCCTTCGGCGACATCTTCGGCGACATCTTCGGCGCCGGCCGCACGCGTTCCAACGTCTATCGCGGCGCCGATCTCAGATACAACCTCGAGGTCGCTCTCGAAGACGCGGCACGCGGCACTGAAACCCGCATCCGCATACCCGCAATGGAGGCATGCGCAACCTGCCACGGCAGCGGCGCCAAACCCGGCACGCAGGCCGCCACCTGCCCGACCTGCGGCGGCCACGGCCAGGTCCGCATGCAACAGGGCTTTTTCTCGATCCAGCAGACCTGTCCCCGCTGCCACGGCACCGGCAAGATCATTCCCACCCCCTGCTCCAACTGCGGCGGCACGGGGCGCATCAAGCAGCACAAGACGCTGTCGGTGAAGATTCCCGCAGGCGTGGACGAGGGCGATCGCATCCGGCTCTCGGGCGAAGGCGAGGCGGGCGTCAACGGCGGTCCGGCCGGCGATCTTTATGTGGTGATCCACATCAAGCCGCATACCGTATTTCAGCGCGATCACAACGATCTGCACTGCGAGATGCCGGTGAGCTTCACCACGGCGGCGCTCGGCGGCGAGATCGAGATTCCGACGCTCGACGGCTACGCCAAGATCAGGATTCCGCCGGAAAGCCAGACCGGCAAGGTTTTCCGTTTGCGCGGCAAGGGCATCAAAGGCGTGCGCTCGAGCGCGCACGGCGATCTCCTATGCCACGTGGTGGTCGAGACGCCGGTCAACCTCACTGCGCGTCAGAAGGAGTTGCTGCAGGAACTCGAAGCCATCAACCGCAACGATGCCGGCCGGCATAATCCGCGCGCAAAGTCGTGGATGGACAAGGTCAAAGAGTTCTTCGCCGAGTAGGCGAACAACGCACGAGCTTCGGCTTCAGGGTAACAACGCAAGCGAAGCGAACGGATCAGGCCGGAACCCGGAATCCCGTCATCGCAAACGACCCCCCTCTCCTTCCGAGCGGGGCCTCGCCAGCGGAGTCTCCGGTCCCCCTTGCAGGGGGCGAATTCGAGACGTCAGTCGAGAAACGAGATCAGGATCAGGAGGAAAGCTGCCGCCTGAAACCCGACACGCCTGACCATCCACTCCGCGCTGCTCAGATGGCCGACCTCACCGTCATGCGCCATCGAGGAAATCCCGGCCACGAGTGAAGTAATGGTGGCAAGCATGGCCACCATGACGAACACGGTAAGCATACTCATGAGTTCCTCCTTCCGGTTTACCGTTCTTATCCTTATCCCTATCCCGCCGGAAGTCTTTGACCCAGATCAAAGATTGATCGGTCTAGCAGCCTGCTGGACCTAGCGGTCACAACAGGCTGCTGTTTGTCGGGGGCCAAGGGAATCCGCATCCTGTCCACCTGATCCCCTTCTTCGGCGTTAGGACAGCATGGTCGCCGGACTCCCCGATGAACAACGGCGTAGCAGGACATTTCCGATTCACGTCGACGATCGCGAATCCCGCGGTCCGGTAGCGGAACTGCTCGCGCAGTCGCCTGATTTCCAGGTGACGGTCAGGCGCCTGAAATTGGGCGATTACCTGGTGGACGGGCGATTTCTGTTTGAGCGCAAGACCCTGACGGATCTCGTGGCGGCGATCATCGACGGCCGGTTATTCCAGCAAGCGCTGAAGCTGTCTGAAACGAAATTGCAGCCAGCGTTGATTCTCGAAGGTACGGCGCAGGATTTCGCTGGATGCGGCATGCGCTGGGAGGCGATCCAGGGAGCGCTGGTGACGGTGTCGCTGTTCTGCGGCGTGCCGCTGCTGCGTGCGCGCACACCGGGGGAAACGGTGCGCACGATGCTGTATGCGGCCCGCCAGGGCCGGACGTTTGTCACGGGCGCCCTGCCCCGGCACGGCTACCGCCCCCGCGGAAAACGCGCGCGGCAGCTTTTCATCCTCCAGGGTTTCCCGGGAATCGGTCCCGCGAAGGCGCGCCGGCTGCTCGAGCGTTTCGGCAGCGTTGCGGCCATCGTCAATGCCCGGTCCGAGGAATTGCAATCGGTCGCGGGCATCGGCAACCGGATTGCGGAAAAGCTCCGCTGGTCGGTGGAAGAGCCGCACCGCGAATATCGGTTGAGGGATTGAGGCTTGTCATGAAGTCTTGTGAAGCTCAATAGGCGCGCGTCAATACGGATCGCACCGAGATACTTGTTGCCCCAATGTATAGCGTCGATGTAGGCTAAAGAAGTTCGCAAGCACACTCGCTGATCGCGAACTTCTTCAGTGGACGGCTATTGCCATCTTAGACGGGGCCTGCGGACCTTTTCGGTTGACCGCGTCCGCAGCGCACGTGAGATCGAAGAGGCGGCGGACACCATTCCGGACAAAGAGCTCGACGAGTACTTCGCCAGCAGCTACGGCATTTTCTCCGGCAAGGCCAACAAGACCGCCTTGCTGCGCTTTTCCCGCGAGCGCGCGCAGTGGGTGGCCGACGAGCGCTGGCACCCCCAGCAGATCGGCCAATATCTGACCGATGGCCGCTACGAGCTTCGCATCCCCTACCGCGACCCACGTGAACTGGTGATGGACATCCTCAAGTACGGCCCGGATGTGGAAGTCATCTCCCCCGACGCGCTGCGCGGAACGGTAGCCGAATGCCTGCGGCTGGCGCTGGCGCATTACCCCGGGCTTTAACCACGGAAAACAATGGCAAGCCATGCCCTCGCCGACCTTGTCACCGAATCGGCCCTCGAAGAACTGGCCGGAGATCGGTACTTTGAGCGCGGACTCGCCTACTTCCGTCACAGCGCCGTAAGCCGGCTGCGCGCCGGCGAGAAGGAAATTTCGGCGCGCGTCAGAGGCACCCGGCCCTATGCCGTGCGGCTTTGGCTGGACCGGAGGGAACTGCGCTGGGACTGCACCTGTCCGCTGGGACGCGATGGCGAATTCTGCAAGCATCTGGTTGCAACCGGACTCGCCTGGCTCGCAGGCGGAGAGGACGACGCCGATCGGGGGCCGAGCGAGCTTCAGACCATCCGCGCGTACCTCGACGCCGCCGACAAGCAAACGCTCGTGGATCTTCTGGTTGAACGCGCGTCAGAAGACGATGATTTCGCCGGCCAACTCCTGCTCTCCGCACAGCGCACGGGCCACGCTGCCCCGGGCGCGCTCAAGGAAACGATCCGCAAGGCGTTTTCCGTCTCTGGCTTCGTGGATTACGGCGAGATGCGCAGCTTCGCCGCGCGCGCGACACCGATCCCCGAACTGCTGCAGGAATGCCTCAAACAGGGTGACGCGCGGACCGCCGCGCAACTGTCCGCCGAGGCCATGAAACGCGGCGTGAAAGCGCTCGAACACAGCGATGATTCCGACGGTCTGCTGGGCAGTGTCCTCTCGGACATCGCCGCCGTCCACCTCGCCGCCGCCAAAAAGGGCGGGCTTCTGCCCGCCGACTTGGCGCGCAGCCTGTTCGATCTCCAGGCCGAGGACAGCTTCGGCTTTTTCTCTCTGGAGCCCTACCTGCCGGCGCTCGGCAAGGAGGGACTCGCGGCCTATCGCAAGCTCGCCACGGCCGTGTGGAAAAACATCCCGGCATTGGAGCCCGGCGCTCGCGCCTCCGGCGATGCCGGCCGGCGCTACGAGATCGCCGGAATCATGAAAACGCTTGCGCGCATCGACGGCGATGTGGACGCCATGGTCGAGGTGCTCCAGCGCGATCTCTCGCAACCGTATGCCTATGTCGAAATCGCCCAAACGCTGTCGAAGGCCAGGCGCCACGACGAAGCACTCAAGTGGGCGGAGGAAGGGCGCAGGGCGTTCCCCAACGATTTGAACTTCCCGCTGGAGGATTTTCTCGTCGCCGAGTACCACCGCCGCAAGCGCCACGATGATGCGATCGCGCTACGCTGGGCGCGATTCTCGAAGCACCCCAGCTTGCGGGACTACCAGCAACTCAAACAGGCAGCCGACAAGGCGAAAGCTTGGAAAGACTGGCGCGAGAAAGCGCTCTCCGCACTGCGCCCGGCCCAGGTTCAGGCGGCCAAGCCGCGTCGCCTCGGAGACTGGGCCGAACCGAAAAGCGCAGTCCTCATCCAGATTTTCCTCTGGGAAGGCGCGCCCAAAGCAGCCCTTGTAGAGGCCCGTGCCACCGGCTGCCCGCTACACCTGTGGCTCGAAATCGCGCGGGCCCTGGAAAAGGAAAGTGCGGCCGACGCCATCGCCATCTATCAGGAGCAGATCGACGCGGTCGTCGCCCGGACCCATGACCATGCTTACGATGAGGCCACGAAACTTGTCCAGCGCGTCCGCGACCTGCTGGCGAGCGCCGGGCGCAGCGCCGACTTCGCTCCCTGGCTCAGCGCCCTGCGCACCCGGCACAAGGCGAAGCGGAACTTCATAAAGCGGCTGGACCGCGTTGCAATGGAAGAGGCGGCAGGCCAGGGAATCCGCAAGCCTTAAACGAGCAAATCTATCTGTTTACTTTGTAATAATCGGAGAATTATAAAGTCCACAATATGATTGGTCGCTGCCCCGGGAGCGCCCGCAAAAGCCTGCTCTCCACGGAGCGCTTGCTGTTTTTCGACCTGGGTGCGCAATGCGGCGGCGGAACTGCCGCTGGAAGCGGCGTTGGCCAAGGCTGATCCGGGGCGTATCCGGCCAGCCGGAACGCCAACGAGGTGGTACGATGTGGGGCGCGAACCGTCTTGCGATTGAAGGATTGCCCCTGCTACCGGTTACGCCTAGTGTGGTGAGTCATTATTTCGATGCAGAATTCTTCAAGCCGCTCGCATTGAGAAAGTGTAGGTCAGGTTGCCGCATCGGTGGCTACCTGACGCTCAGCGGATGTCGGGGAACGCTGCGCGTACCCCAACCTACGCCCAAGATTGTGCAACGAATTAACGACTCCGGACACTAGGATGCGGCAACTTGAAACAACCGGATTTCGCACATCAGGCAGCCGGGGAACATTCTGGACTTGGCTCATTTGGGAAACGCCTACTGAGTTAAGACAGCGTTCGTTCGCTTCTAGCACTGAACGATCTCCAAGCCGAAAGTCCGGACCGCAATAGCTTGTCTGTGCGCGGAGTCGTAGAGGTATTTCGCAGTCAGCGTCTGACCGTAGGCAAGTTCCGAAACTTCACTTGGGGCGTGCCTGCGTGAAGCGGAAAGCTGCAATCCGTCGCTTCCACCACAAGCGCGGCCTCACGCAACCGGACACGCTCAGCCGCCTCTTGGAGATTCGTTTCGCTGAGCCGGTGCAAGGCCCGCTCGCGCTGGGCTTCGCCTGCCACTTCGGCCTCGGCCTGTTCGTCCCAGTTATAGATGCGTAAGCCGAAACTGAATCGCGCCCGCGAGACGCGCATCGCCGATGAAATCATCGTTGACGCCTGCGGTCCGGAAGAGCAAGCAATGGGCTGGTATTACTACCTCGAAGAGAAGCTCGAGTTTCCATTCAAGGCGCGGTGTGTCGATATCCGTTCGGTCTCGCTCCTGAAAAAGGGCGAAGAAGTCGAGGTGCTCGCGATGGCGCGCGAAGACGACTGCATGCGCGAGATGTTCGTGCTCACCCGCTTTGCCGGACGACGACTCGGCGTGCCGCTGTCTCAACTGGAAGTGCTGGAGGCCGGTCCGGAAACCCATGAAGCCGTGCAAGACTGGCGGTACTGGGTCGCCATGGGTTACGAGTTCTGAATACTGGCGCGGGCGGATGAACCGGACATGCAGGCAGGGACGTTGCGCAAGCAGACACCTGCGATGTAGACTGGCTCTATCTGACTAGTCAGGAGGTCACCATGGACAAGCTGAGCGTGTACGACGCAAAGGCGCATTTCTCGGAGCTGATCGAGCGCGCGCAATCGGGTCACGCAACCGTGATCACCAAGCGCGGGCGCGTGGTGGCCAAGATCGTGCCGGCGAAGGAACCGGTATGGGATCGCTCGGCGGTGCTCGATGAGGCTGAGGCGCTGCGCAAGAAACTCAAGGTAAAACGCCGATTCAAGATTGCCGAATTGATCGCGGAAGGGCGTTTGTAGTGGCCTTCGTGCTTGACGCGTCCATTGCGATCGCCTGGGTAGTGCCCAGCCAGGCGACGCCCTACACCAGGCGCATCCGGCTTCTGGCCAGGCGTGAACCGTATACCCGCGATCTTTGCGGCGGAAGTGACGAACGTGCTGGTCACACTGGAGCGACGCGGAATCCTGAGCGAGCGCGGCGCGGAGGCCGCCGCCGATGTGCTCAGACGGCTTAACCCTATCGTGCACCCGACGAGCCTTGGGATATCGGAGCTTCGCAATCTGGCGAACCGTTTTGGACTCACTGCTTATGACGCGAGTTATCTCGCGCTTGCGCTCGAATTACGTCTGCCGGTCGCCTGCGGTGATCGCCCGCTGAAGGCCGCGCTTAAGGCGGCCGGCGTGAAACTCGCCTAGACGCCCGGAAAAACACGTAACGGCAGTAAAGGCGTAAGGCCTCGACCTGTTCGTCCACGCCATGAATGCGTAAACCGAAGCGACCGGGATTGCGGGGTCACCCGCAACGCGGCGTCAGTTCGCCGGTCGATTACAAGCGGGGCAAGCGCCCGCACATTCCCCAAGGCGCCTACGACCCGGAGCGCGTGCAGCTTTGCATGCAGGGGCTGATCCTGGAAGAGCACGGCTATCGCTGTGAAGAAGGCGTGCTGTATTTCGCCGAGAGCCGGGAGCGCGTGCGCATCGCCTTCGACGACGAGCTGCGCGCGCTGACGAAGAACGCGATCGACGGGCTGCGCTTCATTGCCGCCGGCGGCAGGATTCCTTCGCCGCTGGAGGACAGCCCGAAGTCCCCGCGTTGCTCGCTGGTGGGCATCTGCCTTCCCGACGAGGTGAACTTTCTCAAACGGGAGCAGACACCGCCGCGCCCACTCGCGGTCGTACGCGACGAGGCGTTGCCGGTTTACGTCCAGGCGCGCAGCGCGAAGGTCGCCAGGAAGGGCGAGGACAAGCCCGACGATCTGCTGGAGGCCTTCTCGCAGGATATGCGGCACGCGCAACGGGCGGGCAACCTTGCCGAGCTTCTCGGCGCGGAAGGTCAGGCCGCGGCCTCATTGAAGCCTGTGCTACCTCGAGCGCTCGAATCCGATCGAGGCGGTTTTCCGCGGCGTCACGCCGCGGCCTCATTGAAGCGCAATCGGTGGGCAGTGCCACCCTATAATTGGCGATTGATCGGGGGCAAGCCCCCTCCCACATCGTATCCTGCGATTCACCGCGCCCTCACTAAAGCAGAGTGAAGCTACAGCGGTGCGAGCAGCACGTGACCGATTTTCTCGCCGCGTTCGACGGCGAGGTGCGCTTGCACCACCTCCGCCAGCGAAAAACGTTCGGCAATCGCGAATATCGGCTTCGCCTCCCTGACCCAGCGCGCGATATCGGCGTGCGCCAGGGCTTTTGCCGCATCGGGCATGGTATAGACGAACACCGGCCGCACCGAGATATTGAGCCGCAGCAGGTCGTTGTAAGGGAACACCGGCTCACGCACGCTGGTGGAGGCATAGCAGGTGATGGCGCCATGCGGTTTCAATACTGCCGCCGAGACCGGCAGGTTCTTGCCGAAATCGACGTCCACGATGCGATCGACCCCGCCGGCCTCGGCGCGTATCCGCTCCACCACATTCTCGTTGCGGTAATTGACGACGACATCGGCACCCGCTGTGCGGGCATGGACCGCCTTCGCGTCCGAGCTTACAGTCGTGACCACTTTGGCGCCCGCCCATTTCGCGAGCTGTATCGCGTAGTGCGCGACCACGCCGGCGCCGCCTGTCACCAGCACGGTCTTGCCTGTCACCGGTCCGTCCGCGAAAATACACCGATGCGCGGTCATCACCGGAATACCGAGACACGCGCCCTGTTCGAACGACAAACTGTCCGCGAGCGGCACCGCTAGTTCCGAGGGAATTGCAATATATTGCGCGCTGGTACCGTACGGCCGCTCCCATTGTCCGTTGTAAACCCAGACACGCTGGCCGATGCGGGAAGGCTCGACGCCCGGCCCCACGCGGTCGATGATGCCGGCGCCGTCGCTGTCGGGCACGATGCGGTCCCACACGATCTTGCGGCTGCCGGCGCGCGCCTTGACGTCCGACGGATTGACTGCGGACGCATGGAGCCGCACCCGCACCTCGCCCGGCCCTGGGGCCGGGTCGGGCAGTTCTCCCACCATCAGGACTTCGGGCGCCGGCCCGTTTTTCTCATACCATGCTGCGCGCATGAATCTCTCCTGAATCCAGGCATCCCGGAATCTGTCGCCGGTATTATGGCACCGCACGCGCGATTCTTCGACGGGAACACCTCTGCGGCAGCCAGTGTCCCGAGTCGTTAATTCGTTGCACAATCTTGGGCGTAGGTTGGGGTACGCGCAGCGTTCCCCGACATCCGCTGAGCGTCAGTCAGGTAGCCACCGATGCGGCAACCTGACCTACACTTTCTCAATGCGAGCGGCTTGAGGAATTCTGCATCGAAATAATGACTCACCACACCAGACTATCGGCTGCGCATGGAAAGCATCCAAAGGAAGCACGAAATGAAAAGCATCCTGATCACCGGCGCCGCCGGCGGTATCGGCCGAGCGCTGCGCGCGGGCCTTACTGGCGTCTATCCACTGCTCCGCCTTACGGACATCCGGCCGATCACGGACCACACGGCAGGTGAAGAATGCGTAACGGCCGACCTCATCGACTTTGCGGCAGTCAAAGCCTTCATGTCAGGCATAGACTGCGCGGTGCATTTGGGCGGCGTGCCGAAAGAAGGACCATGGGATGCCATTCTCAACCACAACATCGCCGGCGCCTACAATGTGTTTGAAGCCGCGCGGCAGTGCGGTGTCGAGCGTGTGATTTTCGCCAGCTCCAATCACGTGATCGGCTACTACCGCGTGGGGAAAACGGTCGGCATCGACGATCCGCAGCGGCCGGACAGCCGCTACGGTGTGTCCAAAGTATTCGGGGAAGCGCTGGGACGGCTCTATGTCGACAAGCACGGCATGAGCGTCGCATGCCTGAGGATAGGCTCGTTCCGCGAGCGCCCGCAAAACGCGCGCCAGCTCGCCACCTGGGTAAGCCCGCGGGATCTGACGCAACTTGTGCGCCGCTGCATTGACGCGCCCCACTACCGCTTTCTCGTGCTCTACGGCGTTTTGAATAATACGCGTTCACGCTGGCGCAACCCTCATGCGGCACTCGTCGGCTACGCGCCGCTCGATAACGCCGAGGACTACGCCGCCGAACTGCCCGCCTCGGCGTCACACAGCGGTGATCCGGCAATCGCGTTCCACGGCGGGGAATTCTGCGCGCTGGAATTCAGCGGCGACATTGGGTCGATCGACTGATCTCGCCGCGCTTGGGTGTTCTGAAGTAGCGAAACAACCGGGACAAGAAGGAGCATCGATGAAGCAAATTGCAGCGCGTGCCGGTTACAGCCAATTTGCTTTGCGGAAGCGATAGAAAAGGTAGGCGTCGATGCCTACCATCATGGCAACCGATAACGGGTAGCCGAACGCCCATTTCAGCTCCGGCATGTGCTCGAAGTTCATGCCGTAGACGCCGGCGATCATGGTCGGCACCGCAACCAGCGCGGCATAGGCCGCCAGCCGCTTGGTGGTCTCGTTCTCACCCAGCGTAATCAGCGACAGGTTCACGGAAATCGCGGTGGTCACCATGTCGCGCAGGGCGTCTATGGACTGGTTGATCCGGAACAGATGGTCATAGACGTCACGGAAATAGTCCTGGGTTCCGGCGCACACCTCCGGCACCCGCCCACCGTGGAGCTTACCGGCGGTCTCCTGCAAGGGGCCCGCCGCGTGCTTGAGTTCCATGAGTTTCTGCTTGAGGGCGTAGAGCTGCTCGATATTCTCGCGCGCCGGCGCGCCGGAGAAGATGCGCCGCTCCACCTGTTCCAGTTCGTCCTCCAGGTCTTCCAGCACCGGGAAGTAACGGTCGACGATGGCGTCGATCAGCGCATAGAGCACGAATCCCGACCCGAGCTTGAGCAGGTGCGGTTCGCGCTCGCAACGGGCACGCACATTGACGAATCCCTCGCGGGTGCGATTGCGCACCGACAGCACGTAATTCTTGCCGACGAAGATGTTCATCTCGCCGACGTTCAGATCCTTGCCGGTGTGCTCAATCGTATGCACCACCGCATACAATGAGTCGCCGTACTCCTCCAACTTGGGGCGCTGATGGCCGTGGCTCGCGTCTTCTACGGCCAGCTCGTGCAGGCCGAACTCCCGCTGCATTTCCGTCAGCTCTTGCGGCGTCCCGTCCTTCAGCGCCACCCAGACGAAGCACCCGGGTTCGTTGAGATAGCGGTGGATGTCTTCCTTGGCGATGTCGGCAAGTTTCTTGCCATCCTGATAGGCGACGCAGTTGATGAGCATGGCTGTCTCCTTTATCGCTGCACGCACTCGTTCCGCTTCCTCACCAACGCTTTCCGCGCTGGCCCTGACCTTGACGGCGCGGTAGCCGGCGGCGACGAAGCTCGCCAGTTCATCCGCAGCTCCCGTCTATTCTGTTCCGATAAACATACCGACCGCCGCGCCGGTCGCGAGCGTCGCCAGCGTGCCGGAAACAATCGAGCGCAGTCCCAGTGCCACCACCTCGTCGCGCCGCTCAGGCACCATGGTGGCAAGCCCGCCGATCATGATGCCGAGACTGCCGAAGTTGGCGAAGCCGCACAGCGCATAGGTCATGATGAGCCGGCTGCGCAGCGAAAGTGAGTCCGGCGAAAGGCGCGACAGGTCGATGTAGGCGATGAATTCGTTGAGGACGGTTTTCGTGCCCATCAGCGCGCCGGCGGTGAACGCTTCCGACCACGGGACTCCCGCAAGCCACACCAGCGGCGCCATCAGGACGCCCAGCATGCGCTGCAGGGTGACCGGATTGCCACCGAATTCAGGCAGGGCGCCAAGCATGAAGTTGGCCAGCGTCACCAGCGCGATCAACACGATAAGCAGGGCCACGATATTGAGCAGCAGCACCAACCCGTCCAGCGTGCCGCGTGTGATGGCGTCCGTCGCGCCTTTGGCCGGCTGGTCGAATGCAATCGTGCCGGGAGTCGGCTCGCCTTCCGGCGGCACCATCAGTGCCGCGATCACGATCGCCGCCGGCGCACTGATGATCGAGGCGGACAGGATATGCCCCATGGCATCCGGCACCACCGGCCCCAGTAGGGTTGCGTAAATGACCATTACGGTACCGGCAATGCCGGCCATGCCGCAGGTCATGACGATGAAAAGTTCTCCCCTGTTCATGCGCGAAAGGTAGGGCCGTACGAAAAGCGGCGCCTCGACCATGCCGACAAAGATATTCGCCGCGGTCGATAGGCCCACCGCGCCGCCGATGCCCATGGTCTTTTCCAGCACCGCTGAAATCGCCCTCACGATGAGCGGCAGCACCCGCCAATAGAACAGGAGCGAAGACAGCGCGCTTACCACGAGAATCAACGGCAGCACTCGAAACGCCAGTACGAAACTCGAACCGGCGTGTGACTCGGCGAAAGGCAGCGGGGCGCCCCCAAGGTAACCGAATACGAAGGAAGTGCCGGCCTGGGTCGCACGTTCCAAGGCAAGCAGCGCGTCGTTCAACGCCAGGAAGAAATCCTTTAACAGCGGCGCCTTGAGCAGCAACGCCGCCAGTGAGACTTGCAGGATGACGCCGGAAATGACGATGCGCCACGGCACCGCACGCCGGTTCTCGCTGATCAGCCAGGCGATGGACAGCAGCGCAAACAGCCCCAGTGCGCTTTGAATCGCAAGACCGATATTATTACTCACGCGCTTTCCTCAAGGCCCCTTGTGAGTCGCCGAGTATCGCAGCCGAGCCGGGGGTAGTCGGCGAGCACTGTCTGAGCGCTTTAACGCGAGTTGCGCAGCCGCCCGGCTCGGCGAGAAACGCAGGGCACCCCGTCAGGGGCGACGAGCAGGGCGCCCTTTTCTTTGGTTTCTTTCTTTTGGGCGAGCAAAAGAAAGAAACCAGCCGCCGGGCTGCCCCCGGCGAATTTCAACGCCGCCGCCAGTCCGTCGTGCCGTCCGGCCGGTCCTCTAGCACAATACCTTGGTCCAGCAGTTCCTTGCGGATGCGGTCGGCCTCGGCGAAGTTCTTTGACTTACGTGCGGCCGCGCGTGCCGCGATCCGGGCATCGATCTCCGCTGGCGTCGGCTCAGTGCTAGCCACGGCCGCGTCTGTCACTGAGATTGTGTCTGCGACACTGATCTCAAGCGGGCCGGGGCGCCCTTGAAGAAACTTCGTGGGATCCTCCTGAAGCAATCCCAGCGTCCCGGCGAGCGACTTCAACAGTCTTGCATCCGCCTGCGAACGTGTCCTGTTCACCTCGCTGGCCACTTCAAACAACACCGCCACCGCTTCCGGCGTGTTGAAATCGTCGTCCATCGCGTCGCGAAATTTCGCTGCGTGGGGATTGCTCCAGTCGATAGCAGCCGGCGCGACATCAAAATCCTTTAACGCCGTGTATAACCGCGTCAAACCCTGCTTCGCATCATCGAGATGCTGATCGGAATAGTTGAGTGGACTCCTATAGTGCGCGCGAACGATAAAGAACCGGATGACCTCGGGATCATATTTCGCGCGCACTTCGCGCACGGTGAAGAAGTTGCCGAGCGACTTCGACATCTTCTCGCTCATTTCACCCTTCTGCACGCGCACGAAGCCGTTGTGCATCCAGTAATTGACGAACGTGTGCTGGCGCGCGCCTTCAGACTGGGCGATTTCGTTCTCGTGGTGCGGAAACTGCAGGTCCTGGCCGCCGCCGTGGATGTCGAAGTGTTCTCCCAGCAGCGTGCTGCTCATCACCGAGCACTCGATGTGCCAGCCGGGCCGGCCCTTGCCCCACGGCGACTCCCAGAATGGCTCGCCGTCCTTGGCACGCTTCCACAGCACGAAATCGAGAGGATCCTGCTTGGCGCGATCGACCTCGACGCGCTTGCCGGCGCGCAACTCGTCGAGCGACTTGCCTGAGAGCTTGCCGTAACCTGCAAACTTGCGCACCGAGTAATTGACGTCGCCGTCGTCCGCCTGATAGGCAAGCCCCCGCTCCTGCAACACCCGGATCATGTCGAGCATGCCCTCGACGTATTGTGTCGCGCGCGGCTCGAAGTCGGGCTTTTCGATGCCCAGCGCCGCGGCGTCCTCATCCATCGCCTGGATGAAGCGGGCGGTTAAAGCGTCCATCGGCTCGTCGTTTTCCTGCGCGCGCTTGATGATTTTGTCGTCGATGTCGGTGATGTTGCGGACGTAGGTGACCGCGAATCCGAGCGCGTGCAGCCAGCGTTGTACCACGTCAAAAACCACCATCACCCGTGCATGCCCCAGGTGGCAGTAATCGTAAACGGTCATGCCGCAGACGTACATCCGCACCTTGCCCGGCGTAATCGGGACAAACTCCTGCTTCTCGCGAGTCAGCGTGTTATAGATTTTAAGCATGGATATCAGATAGAAACGCTCCTGAGGCGAAGCGCTGCCGCCGGCTCCCGAGGGTCAATCACTCATTTCTTATCAGCCGCGCGGGGTATGAATTTCCGAGCGTTCTTGGTAGAATTTCAAGGGCTTAGGAACCCTTACGAACTCGAAAAAGTATAGCACAATGGTTTTCGGTCGCCTCGCTCACGTGGTCACGGCCATCTCCCTGGTTCTGGGGTTTGGTGGTTCGGTATCTTCCCAAAGCGACGACTTCGCACAAGCTGATCTGCTGCTCAAACAAGGTCAGCTCGAACGTGCGCTGGATCGCGTCAACGCGTACCTCAATGGCCGGCCCAAGGACGCGCGCGGCCGCTTTTTGAAGGGAATCATTCTCACAGAACAGAAGAAGCCGGGCGAGGCGATCAAAGTCTTCACCGAACTTACGTTCGACTACCCGGAACTGCCCGAACCGTACAATAATCTCGCCGTGGTCTACGCCGCCCGGGGCGAATACGATAAAGCCCGTAGCGCGCTGGAAACAGCGATCCGCGTGCACCCAAGCTATGCTGCGGCTCACGAAAACCTGGGCGATATCTACGCCCAAATGGCAGGCCAGGCCTACGACAAAGCGGCGAAGCTCGATCGCAATAACAAGACGGCGCCGCTCAAGTTGAATCTGGTCAGGGAACTGTTTTCAAAATCCGGCGTCAGGTAATACAGGCTGTCGTGGCGACCATGTCTCACATGCCGGATTCAGGAAAGAAGATTGATTATTATTGACAATGCCGGTGGTTTGCCGGCTTTCTTATACGGACCATCATGCTAAAAACTTTTATTGCCGTTTTCGGCCTGCTCGCGTCCTTCAGCCTCAGCGCCGCCAGCCCTCAAGTCGAGATCAAGACCAACATGGGCGCGATCACGGTGGAACTGTATCCGGACAAAGCCCCCGAGACCGTCAAGAACTTCCTGCAATACGCGCAGGACGGGTTCTACAACGGCACCGTCTTTCACCGCGTCATCGACGGCTTCATGATCCAGGGCGGCGGGTTCACGGAGGACCTGACACACAAACCCGGCCGCGCGCCGATCAAGAACGAGGCAAGCAACGGTCTCAAGAATGAGGTGGGGACTATCGCCATGGCACGTACGAGTGACCCGCACTCCGCGACGGCGCAATTTTTCATAAACGTCAACAACAATGAATCCCTTAACTATCCCGGCCGGGATGGCTACGGTTACGCGGTATTCGGGAAAGTCATCAAGGGAATGGAAGTCGTGGATAAGATCGCCAAAGTCGCCACTGCGCCCAAGCCTCCACATCAGAACGTGCCGTTGAAACCGGTCGTCATCGAGAGCGCGCGCAGCGTCGGCGCATCCGTCAAAAAACCAGCCAAGTAAAGAACACTCATGGTCAAACTGCATACCAACCTCGGCACGATCGTGCTGGAACTCGATGCTGATAAAGCACCGGCCACGGTCGCCAGTTTTCTCCAATACATAAGCGACGGCCATTACGCCAACACTGTGTTTCATCGTGTCATCGACGGTTTCATGATCCAGGGGGGCGGCTTCGATGCCGGCATGAAGCAGAGATCCACGCGCGAACCGGTCAAGAACGAGGCCGACAACGCCCTCAAAAACGACGCTTACACCATTGCCATGGCGCGCACGTCCGATCCGCACTCGGCAACGGCGCAGTTTTTCATCAACGTCTCTGACAACAAATCCCTGAATTTCACCGCAGCTACGCAAGAGGGCTGGGGTTATTGCGTGTTTGGTCGCGTGGTTGAAGGCACGGAAGTCGTCGACAAGATCAGGAAGATGAAGACCGGCAACCGTGGCATGCACCAGGATGTGCCGATCGAGGACGTCGTGATTGAGCGGGCGGAAGCGATGTGAAGGCAGGATTGAGGATTCAGGATTAAGGATTGAGTAAACCAAACCATGAAACACACCTCGATCCTCGATCCTATGAGCCACACCCTGTTTATCTCCGACCTTCATCTCTGCGCCGACCGTCCGCACATCAACCAGCAGTTCTTCGATTTCCTCTCGCGCACCGCACCGCAGGCCGAGGCGCTCTACATCCTGGGGGATCTCTTCGAATACTGGGTGGGTGACGATGATCTCACCGATCCGCTCAACGCGGCAGTCGCAGCCGCGCTGCGGCGGCTGCGTGACAAAAGCGTTGCCCTCTATCTGATGCACGGCAACCGCGATCTGCTGCTCGGGGAGGAATTCACACGGCGTAGCAGGGCGGAAGCGATCGCTGATCCCGTGCTGCTCGAACTCTACGGCACGCGCACGCTCATCATGCACGGCGACACGCTGTGCACTGACGATGTGGAATACCAGAAATTCCGGACCTACGCCCGCAATCCCGAAAACCAGGCAAAGTTTCTCGCCCAGCCGATCGCCAAACGCAAGGAACAGATCCTGGGCTTGCGAGCCGACAGCGAGAGCGCGAAGCACGGCAAAACCGAGCAGATCATGGATGTGACGCCTGCGACCATGGAACAGACCCTGCGCGACTTCGGCTACCCGCGCCTGATCCATGGCCACACCCACCGCCCGGCGCGTCACCAACATGTGGTTGATGGCCATCGCTGCGAGCGCTGGGTATTGAACGACTGGTACGAGCGCGGCGGCTACTTGCGCTGCGACGCAAGCGGTTGCGCGGCATTCATGCTCTAGTGTTTTTTTATGCAGCGCGATAATGTGCGCGAGGCTGCTCGACACGGTCGAGCGGGCTGACTACCCCGCGTCCGCCCTTGTTCAGAACGTGCGTGTAGATCATCGTGGTAGATACGTCCGAATGCCCGAGCAGTTCCTGACTTCGGCCTCGCTGAGCACGACCGGCAGGCGTACCGGACGCTTCGCGCGCACGAGATCGTCGAACCAGGGCAAGTCGCGCTCGAGAACCGCCTTGTAAAGGAAAAGCAATGCGGCAAGCGCCTGGTTCTGGGTCGCAGCCGCGACGTTGCGATCGGTGGCGAGCCAGCTGAGGAACGCCGTCACTTCGGGTGCGCCCATCTCAGCGGGGTGGCGCTTGTTGTTATGGAAAATGAAGTAGCGGATCCAGAACCAGTAGGTTTTTTCGGTGCGCCGGCTATAGTGACGCGAGCGGATCGCCGCGCGAAAGCGCTCGATCAAGCGGGGCGCATTGGATGCGTTTGAAGAATCCCTCAAGGAATCAGGAGCTTGTCCCATAAATAGCCGTTCATCATGGATACTGTTGAAACATACAGTCATGTAACGCGCTGTTTCAGAGGCAGGTTGACGGAACGAAGACCGGGGGCGACCATGTTAACCAGCACTTTTGCTTATGATTGAAACGTTAGGGCACTGAAGCACGCGCCCGTCGAGGCGGGTTCGTAACAATGTGAGGCATCACTTTTAAAGGGAGGCGTCATGGGCAAGCGCAATTCGCTCCTGGCAGCACTTGCAATCGCACTATGCGTGTTGATTCCACCGGTATTCGCTCAAACGTCGGATAGAGTGTTCGAACTGAGGATCTACACGGCACATCCTGGAAAATTCGAGGCGATGAAAGCACGCTTCAGAGATCACATCATTCCGCTATTTGCCAAACACGGCATGACGGTGATCGGCTTCTGGACTGCGGCCGACGCGCCGAAGTCCGAGAACACTCTGACCTATGTGCTTGCGTATCCCAGCCGCGAAGCAGCGAAGAAAAGCTGGGACGCCTTTCGGGCTGACCCTGAGCGACTGAAAGTGTGGGCAGCAACCGAGAAAGATGGGCCTATCAATCTCAAGGTGGAGTCGATGTACGTCAATCCGATCGACTTCTCACCGATCAAGTAGCTCGCGGGACATGGCGTGCCCTAACCGTGCAGTCGAGAATGACGCTCCGCGAGCGTTACCGCTCGCACGCGCATCTCACTGCGAACGTTGCACGAGCCCGGCTACGCCGGGGGAGCGAGTGCAACGCGCACTGATGTAGTCCTCAACGTGAGATCGTGCGTTTCGGAGGACATG
>Ga0156176_1037_pt1 | contig 17336 bp, 14 predicted proteins | sample RifCSPlowO2_12_FD_107829 | JGI IMG/M metagenome (GOLD analysis project Ga0156176, IMG submission 107829) | Betaproteobacteria bacterium RIFCSPLOWO2_12_FULL_62_58
CGGGTTTTCCGCGACCTTGGCATAGGTTGCACGAACCTCGGACTTGAGTTTTTCTCTATCCAGGTTGACGGGACACGCAATAGACATAGTCTCCTCCTGCATTAGTTGAACGTTTCAACCGTGCGCTCTGCATGGCGGCGCCGCCCTCGCCGGGGGTCTTCTTCGAGGACCATGCCAGGCCAGTATAGGTCGGTCCGATCAAAAACAATAGAGCCTGTATCGCGCATGCCGCGTCGCCTGGAGCGGTTAGCCCGCTGAAACTCGCAGAACCCGAACCAAGATGGGCTCACTCCTCCCTTTCAATTCGAGTTGGCGCTGCTCGATCTCCCCAAGATTCACGCCGCCGGATGCGTAGGCGGCCTCGCTAATCAGAGCCTCGCCCGGCGCAGCCATGGACGCCAGACGCGCGGCGACGTTAACGTTGTCGCCCAGCGCGGTAATGTCATCGACACTGTGGTCCGCACCTTTAACTGTACCTACGAACGCAATGCCCGTATGAACACCGACTCCGATGCGAAGCCAAGCTCCTTGCTTGTCAGCGTGCCCGGTGGCTCGTAACAATTCTTGGGCGGCGTGCACCGCTGGACGCGCATGATTAGACCCCGTGAAGAGCGGAAAATAAAGCGTCGGTCCTAATTAGAACGTCGGTTGCGGCTTTATAAAACCGGTTCATTAATCGGGCGAAATCTGCTGCGGTCATCCGCTCAGCCAGACTGCTTGATCCACGCACATCGACGAAGAGCATGGAAATTTCCAGTTCAGTACCGCCCGGGTACCTTTGCGCGAAAGCCATTCAGAAGTCACAGAAACGGGGGTTTTTCTTGTACCGGCCGTGACCCAAGAGGGGCATGAACCATGCTCCGGCGTGATCAAACGGGGCATTACAGTTTTTGCATCGGCGATCCGCGGGAAACAGCGTCAGCAATCGGCGTCGGTACTTTATTGCCTTCCCGAGGAGACGACCGGTCAAAAGTGCGTGCCATATTTCTTCTACGGTCGGTTTTGCAGGCATTTGCGTGCTCCCAGCAGTGGTAAAGGCGGGCTTTGATGTATGCGCCCAAGGGTGTTTTCGTCTATCGGTCTCACGCAGAAATGACGCGCGACCGCTGGACAACCGAAGCAGCCGTAGGTCGGGTTGCCGCGCGAGCGGCTACCTGACGCCTTCTAATGCCGGGGAACGTTGCACGCACCCCGGCCTACGTGACTAAGGGGGAAGGCGAAAGACGAAAGGCGAAAGGCAAAAAAACCTAGGTAACGTCATTCACTTCCTCCTTCCTCCTTCCTCCTCCCGCCTTCACGCAGCGGCGGGTTTTACTTGCCGCACCGCGCCGTTCGGCATGAAGAAGACCAGCACGTTGGCGAAGGCGATGGTGCCGGCGAGGAAATAGAACCCGGTGTATAGATCGAAACTATCAGCGATGATGCCGAAAAGCGCCGGCGAGACGCTCCCGCCCAACCCGGTGATCCCGAACTGAAGTCCGACGCCCGTGCCGGCGAGGTTTTTCGGGGTGCACTCCACGGCCCACGCCTGCAGCACCGGCCGCATGGCGTAGAGGAAGAAACCAACCAGCGCGATGAAGAAGATGAAGAAGACAGTGCGTCCCGCGAGCACCATGCCGACGATCATCGCCGCGGTGAGGACCATGCTCGAGATCACCACCCGCCTGCGGCCCATCTTGTCCGAAAGGTGGCCGGCAATCGGCGCCGCCACGAAGCCGGCGATCTGGAGCACCGTCATGCTGACGCCAACCACGAAAGGCGAGTAATTGAGCTCGTAAGCGAGATACACCGGCAGGAAGGTCAGCAGCCCGGACTGCGTCATGGTGCGGAATGCCGCGCTGCACGACACCAGCATCAGCGCCTTGTTCTTGAGCAGGCTCATGAAGTCGCGCAGGTAATGGCTGGTGCTGCGTGACTCGGCGCCGGCGTTGACCGCGTGCTCCCCCCCCGCCTTCGCGATGCTGAGCGCGCCCAGCATGGCAACGATCAGCACCGCCATTACGATGCCGGGCACGATGTTGATGACGACCACCGTGCGCCAACTGAACCACGCCAGCAATGCACCCACCACGAGCGGCGCCAACGACTCGGCGACATTGCCGCCCATGCCGTGGAAGGAAAGCACCAGGCCCTTGCGCTCGGGATAGTGGTCGGCCAGGGCCGAAATGGCGGCGGGATGCCAGAGATTGTTGCCGATGCCGACCAGCGTGACGCATACGAGCAGCATCCAGTAGTTGTGGGTGAGCGCCATCAGCGCGTAAGGAAAGCCGACCCAGAACAGCGATGCCGCCATCAGGTAGCCCCTCTTGCCGATGGCATCCACCAGTATCCCGCCGGGCAGATTGGAAATCGCGCCGACGAGGTGCTGGATCGTCATGATGAACCCGATCTCGGTGAAGGAGAGGCCGAGTTCCTTGCCGATCAGCGGCAGCAGGAGGTAGAAGGTCGCGGTATACCAGTGCGTGAAGCCGTGGCCGGCCGAAATCAGCCACACTTCCCTGAAAGATCGCGGCGCGGCTGCGGCGGATGCGGTGGGGGAGTTCATCGTAATTACGGCGCGTCGAAGCCGGTGTCAAAGCGCAATCATAACATTGGCCCAACGGCGACCCGCCCCCGCGTAGCGAGGATCGCCGGAGCGGTCTCCCCGACCGCCTCGCCCCGCCCCATACCGTCAGCCATATGCAGGCAGGCGCGGTCGAGCTCGGCGACGCTGCGTACGCCGATCAATGCCATCACACGGTCGATTTCTTCGCGCAGTATGGCGATGGCGCGCGCGGCGCCCGCCTCTCCGCCGGCGGCGGTCCCGTAGAGCGTGGCGCGCCCCACGAGCACGGCTTGCGCGCCCAGCGCCAGCGCCTTCACTACATCGGATCCGCGCCGGAAGCCGCTATCGACCATCACGGTGAGCCGTTTGCCGGCGGCGTCGAGGATTTCCGGCAACACCGCTATCGTCGCCATCGAGCTGTCAAGCATGCGGCCGCCGTGGTTCGACACGATGACGGCGTCGGCCCCGCAGTCCGCCGCCAGCACAGCGTCCCGCGGATGCAGGATGCCTTTCACCATCAGCACGCCCGGCCACAGCTTGCGCAGCACCCGCAAATCCTCCCAGTTCAGGCTGTCATTCTTCAGAAGGGATTTCGCGGACGGCCGCGCTGTGATCGTGTCCCGAACCTCGGACGGATGATGCTCGAAACGCGGCATGCCGGTCGTGAGCAGGTAGCGCAGCAGCACCCCCGCCAGCCATCGCGGGTGCGTCAGCACGTCGGCGACGTTGCGGGCGCCGAATTTCATGGGCATGCTGAATCCGTTGCGGTGATTGTATTCGCGATTGGCCGCGACCGCCCCGTCCACCGTCACGATGAGCGCGTCGAATCCGGCCGCGTTCACACGTGCCACGAGCTTATGCGACAGCGCGCGGTCGGACCACATGTAGAGCTGGAACCACAGCCGCCCGCCGGCTTGGTCCGCGATCGTTTCCATCGCAGTCATCGAATTGGTTGCCACCGTAAACGGAATACCGGCAGCCGCGGCGGCGCGCGCCAGCCCGGTTTCGCCGCCGTACCACAGCAGGCCGGCGGTGCCGGTCGGCGCGATCACGATGGGCATCGGCTGTCTCTTGCCGAAAAGCGTGATTTCCTGGCTGCGGCCTGAGACATCGACGAGCGTGCGCGGCTTGAGCTTGATGCGCTCGAACGCCGCGCGATTGTTGCGCAAGGCGAGGTCGTCCTCCGTGCCGCGGTCCACGAACTCGAACATGCCTTTCGGGAGGCGGCGGCGCGCCATTTCCCGCAGGTCGGCAATGTTGTAGGCGCCCAGCGTGTTGTCAGTCATGGTCCTTCCTCCGTGTGCGCGGATGCTGTTGATGATCGCGTTGTCAGATCGTGCCCGCAGCGAAATACACTATTCCAGGACGCAGCCTCGCAGCCTGCCGCGTGGCCCGCGGCTACCACAGCATAACTGAACCTGTGCGGATCGGGTCGCGTCCAGCCCCGGCCGCCACCTCGAGGGGGCCAAAACCCGACGCCTTGTGGCGCGCCGCCCGACCGGCGGTCCCGAAGCCGCCGTTTTTGCGTTAAAAGCTTGAATTTTATGGGCCGGTTAACTATTGTGCGATGCAGAGGCAACGACGCGGGCGGAGAGTTCCATGGATAAGCCTTCTGGCACAGGTGGTGGACAGCGCCATACCGAAACAGAGCAGCTCCGGGCGGATCTGACGGCGGCACGCGCCGAGCTTGACAAGCTGACCGCAACGCTGCGCGAGCAGGAAACTTCCTCGATGCGCGTTGAACGCGCGCGGCAAGCATGGGCGCAAACGGTCGATGCGTTGGCCCAGCCGATCTTCATGCATGACGAGATCGGCTGCATCGTTCGCGCCAACCGGGCCTATGCGGATCGCGCCGGCTTGCCGGTCAAGAACCTGATCGGCAAGGTGTATTGGAAGCTGTTTCCCGTGCGTGACAGCGCATTCGCCGTCTCCGATTCGGAGGACGGCCACACCGAGTTCGAGTTCTCGGCTTCTCCCGACGAAGTATTCCTCGTCCGCTCGGTCGGAGCCGCCGCCGGCCTGCCGCCTTCCTGGCGGCTCTACATCTTTCAGGACATCACCGGGTTGAAGGGAGCGGAAGCGGCAATCCGTGCATCCGCCCAGTATGCGCGCAGCATCGTCGATTCATCGCTTGCCACGATCGTCGCCGTAGACCGGGATCGCCGGATCCTGGAGTTCAACCCTGCGGCGGAGCGCGCCTTCGGCTATCAGCGCGAGGAGGTGTTGGGCAAGTCGGTCAATCTGCTGTATGACGACCCGATAACGGCGGAAACGGTGCGCCGTATCGCGTTGGAACGCGACGGCCTGGTGGGTGAAATCGTGAACCGGCGCAAGAACGGCGAATTGTTCACCAGCCTGCTGTCCGCGGCGATTCTGCGCGATGCGGAAGGCAAAATGCTCGGCATCGTCGGCACTTCCATGAACATCAGCGAGCGCAAGCAGGCTGAAGACAAGCTGCGCGCGGCGCTGGCCGAACTCGAACTGATCTTCGACAATGCGGCAGCGGGGATCGCGTACGTGCGGGACCGCGTCATCGAGCGCGTCAATCGCCGGTTCGCGGAGATGCTCGGCTATGACAAGGACGAGCTCGTCGGCAAGAGCACGGAAATCCTCTATCCGGCGCGCGAGGACTACGAGAACCTCGGCCGGGAGGCCTATCCGGAACTTGCGAAAGGTGGAATCTATCAGGCCGATGTCCAGTTCAAGCGCAAAGACGGGTCCCTGTTCCGGGTGCATCTTATCGGCAGGGCCGTCTCCCGGGAGAAAGAGGGCGCCGATTCGATCTGGGTGTTCGAGGACATCACCGAGCGCAAGGCTGCGGAAGAGCGGCTCCAGCGCAGGGAAGCCTATTATCGCGCGCTGGTCGAAAATAGCAGCGATGTCATTATCGTCGTCAATGCCGAGGGCAGGATCAAGTATGAAAGTCCGGGTATCGAGCGCATGCTGGGATACGGCGCGGCGGAGCGGATCGGACATTCAAGTTTCGAACTGGTGCATCCCGATGACGTGGCAGGCGTCGAGGAGGCATATCAGCGCATATTGGGCGGGGAAGCGCGGCATGCGAGGGTCGAATTCCGGATGCGCCGCCGCGACGGCAGCTGGCGGATCGTGGAGGCCACGGGCAGCGGGGTATTTGAGAGCGGCGGCGAGAAAATCGGCATCGTGAATCTGCGCGATGTGTCCGAGCGCCGGCACAGCGAGCAGCGCCTTCTGGAAAGCATGGAAGGCGCGGTCATCGCGGTCGCGATCGCGCTCGAGTCACGTGACCCGTACAAGGCGGGACACGGGAATCGAGTGGCCGTTCTCGCTGCGAAGATCGGGCGCGAACTGGGACTGCCGGAAGAGCGCGTGCGCGGCATTCGGTTGGCGGCCGTGGTCCACGACATCGGCAAGATCCACATTCCGGTGGAAATCCTGATGAAACCCGGGCAGTTCAACGAGATCGAGTTGGAGATTATGCGGACCCACTGCCAGGCCGGCTATGAGATCCTGAAGCATCTCGACTTCCCGTGGCCCATCGCTCAGATCGTGATGCAGCATCATGAACTGCTGGACGGCTCCGGCTATCCGCTGAAATTGCAGGGCGACGACATCCTGCTCGAAACGCGCATCGTCACGGTGGCCAACGTCGTCGAGGCAATGACCGGGCACCGCGCACATCTTGCCGCCGCCGGCATCGACGCGGCGCTCGCGGAAATCATGAGGTTCCGCGGCGTGAAGTTCGACCCTGAGGCGGTCGATGCCTGTGTCAGGCTGTTCCGCGAGAAGGGATTTATGTTCGCGGATCGGTGATCGAACGCTGATACCTCTTGCTCCCTGCGCTGCGACGCTAATACCATAGCCACTTTTCGGTCGCGCATTCCGCGCGCGGCACGGCAAGTCAAAGGATCGGGAGGAGATGCGAACAGACCTGGAGCGGTTCTTCAATCCGCGCGCGATCGCGATCATCGGCGCGTCGCGGGACCTCGTTACCATCAGCGGCCAGCCGCTCAAGCACCTCACGTCGCACCACTACAAGGGCAGGCTTTACCCCGTAAACCCGCGGTATCAGGACATCGCCGGCGTGAAATGCTATGCGTCCATCGCGGATCTTCCGGAAGCCCCGGACCTCGTGCTGGTCCTGGTTAATGCGTCGCGCGTGGCCGGGATACTGCGCCAGTGCGGCGCGAAAGGCGTGCCGTACGCGATCATCTTCAGCTCGGGTTTTTCCGAAGTCGGCGGCGGCGGGGTGAGCCTGCAGCAGGAGCTTGCGGCCATCGCGCGCGAGCACGATATCGGCGTCATCGGTCCGAACTGCCAGGGCATGATCAACGTCGCCGACGGCGTGTTCGCCGGCTTCGGCTCGGTGTTCCACAACGATTACGAGCCCGGCGTGGTGAGCATGGTCTCGCAGAGCGGCGGCTTCGGTTTTTCGGTGATGAACCTGTCCTCGAAGGACGGCGGGCTCGCTTTCCGGCAGATCGTGACGACCGGAAATGAAATCGGCGTGTCCGCGCTCGATTTCATTAGTTACTATATACGAGATCCAAACACTGAAATCATCGTGGGCTATATCGAAGGGCTGAAGGATGCGCGCCGCCTGGTGGAGATCGGCAACAAGGCGCTTGCCTCCGGCAAACCGATACTCATGTGGAAGGTCGGCAATACCGAGCAGGGGCAGAAAGCGGCCGTCTCGCACACCGCCAATCTGGGCGGGGCGATGGCGCTCTACAAAGCGGCGTTCCGGCAGGCGGGGATCATTCAGGTCGAGGATATCCAGGATGTCATCGACTACGGCCGGGCGTTCCGCTGCGGGCGGCTCCCGCGCGGCAGCCGGCTGGCGATCATCACCATCTCCGGCGGCGCAGGGATACTCATGACCGACGAGTGCATCGGTCGCGGCATGCGGCTCGCCGAGCTCGCGCCGGAAACGCTCGCCAAATTGCGCGAGTTCGTGCCAAGCTTCGGCTCGTTGCTCAATCCCGTCGACGTGACCGCCGCGATCTTCAACGATACGAGCCTCATCAATCGCACGTTGCAGGCGATCGCCGACGATCCCAACGTTGACTGCGTGGCGATGATCACCGCCTCGCTGCAGGGGGAGTTTGCGGCCACGATTGCGGCGGAGATCGTCGCCGTGGCCGGGAAGACCGACAAACCGGTGTTGCTCGCGTGGAGCGCGCGCGATGCGGACGCGCTCGAGGCCTACGGGATGCTCAACGACGCGCGCATTCCGCATTACAAGTCGCCGGTGCGCTGCGGCCGCTCACTCGCCGCCCTGTCGTGGTATGCCCAGGCAAAGCGCCGCAGCGAAGCGCGGCGCGCCGAGGTTGCATTGACACTGAACCGGCCCGATGCGAAGCGGGCGCTCGCCGAAAAAACGGCCGATGTTTCCGAGCACGCCGCCAAACGCATTCTCGCCGAGTACGGCATCAGCGTGACGCAGGAAGAACTCGCGACGGGCAAAGAGCAGGCGTTGGCCGTGGCCAGGCGCATCGGCTATCCGGTGGCGCTCAAGGTGCAGTCGCCCGACATCTCGCACAAGACCGAAGCGCGCGCGGTAAAGCTCAGCATTGCGTCCGATGAGGAGCTTGCGGCGTCATACGAAGAAATTCTTGTGAACGCGCGCGCTTACAACAAAGACGCGAAAATAGAGGGCGTGCTGGTGCAGGAGATGGCTAAAGGAGGCGTCGAAGCGATTCTCGGTGTCACCAACGATCCGCTATTCGGGCCGGCGGTGATGTTCGGGCTGGGCGGCATCTTCGCCGAGGTGCTGAAGGACGTCGCGTTCCGGCTGGTTCCGATCACGCCTTCGGTCGCGCGTGACATGATCGAGGAAATCAAGGGCTATCCGGTGCTCGCCGGCGCGCGTGGGCGTGCGCCGGCCGATGTGGAAGCGCTGGCTGATGCTATCGTCAGGCTTTCGGCGCTGGCGGTTGATCTCGAAGCGGAAGTCGCCGAATTGGACATCAATCCGCTGTTTGTGATGGACAAAGGCAAGGGCGTCAAGGCGGCCGATGCGCTGATTAGACCCAGGAAAAAGTGACGAGAAAAGGTGATGGATAAAAAGTGATGGATGAGGGTGATGAAAACGACTGATAGAAAGGGGTGATGAAAAAAGGTGATGGAAAAGGGTGATGAAGAACGTCACTTTCTTTCGTCACTCTTATTCATCACTCTCTTTCGTCACTTCTTCTCATCACTCCCCAAAAAGTCGGAGTTTGATCCTATGCAACTTTCCGCCGAAGTGAGATTGCTATGCGACGAAGTGCGGCGCTTCATCCGCGACGAAGTCGATCCGCGTTCGCGCTGGATCGAGGAGAACGACGCGATTCCGGAAGACCTCTTCCAGAAGGCGCGCGAAGTGGGGCTTTTCGGCCTCACCATACCCGAGGAGTACGGCGGCAGCGGCCTCGATCTCACGGGAAAATGTGCGATCGAGGAAGAGATGGGAAAGACCAACTACGGTTTTGCGACGCTCATCGGCAATCACACCGGCATCTCCACGGCCGGCATTGTCGCGCTCGGCAACGCGCAGCAAAAACAAAAATATCTGCCGCGCATGGCGACCGGCGAGTGGGTCGGCAGCTTCGCGCTGACCGAGCCGCAGGCGGGTTCCGATCCGGCGGCGCTGCGTACCTTGGCGGTGAAGAAGGACGACCGCTACGTCCTCAACGGAGAGAAGATCTACATCACCAATGCCGGCGTCGCGCAGGTGTTCACGGTGATGGCGATCACCGATCGCACCAAAGGTATCAAGGGAATCTCCGCGTTCATCGTCGAGCGCGGATTCCCCGGCTTCAGCATCGGCAGGAATGAGCTCAAGATGGGCATGCACGGCTGCACCACCGCGCCGCTCGCCTTCAACGAGTGCGAGGTGCCCGCCGAGAACCTGCTTGGGGCCGAGGGCATGGGCTACGTGCAGGCGCTGAAGACCTTGACTGCCGGCCGGGTGACGGTGTCCGCGCGCTGCTGCGGGATGATGGACAAGCTCATCGCCCAGTGCATCGATTACATGAAGGTTCGCACCCAGGGCGGGCGCAAGCTCGCCGAGTACCAGGGCCTCCAATGGATGCTTGCCGACATGGCGGTGAGCCGCGATGCGGCGCGCGGCCTCACCTACCGTGCGATCGACGCCCTGATGCGCGACGAGCGCGGCACGATGGAAGCGTCTGTTGCGAAGCTTTATGCGACCGAGGCGCTGGGCAAGGTCGTCGACTGCGCCGTGCAAATCCACGGCGGCATGGGCTACATGCGGGAAGCCGGCATCGAGACGACGTTTCGCGACGCGCGCATCGTGCGCATCTATGAGGGCACTTCCGAAATCCAGCGCAACATCATTGCAGGGCAGTTGCTTAAAGGCGAGTGACGAGAAAGAGTGATGAGAAAGAGTGATGAGAAAGAGTGATGAGAAAGTGATGAGAGAAAGTGACGGGAAGAAATGATGCCCTTCATCACTTCTTCTTCATCACTTCTTCTTCATCACTTCTTCTTCATCACCTCTTCTTCATCACTTCTTCTTCATCACTTCTTCTTCATCACCTCTTCCCATCACTTTTTTGCGACTGCAGAAGAATAGAGGACGGATGTATGGCAAGCGTTAAGGAACTCTTCGATCTCTCGGGCCGGGTAAGCGTCATAACCGGCGGTGCGACCGGCCTGGGTCTGCAGATGGCCACGGCTCTTGCGGAGGCCGGCTCCAATATCGTGGTCTGCTCGCGCAAGCTCGAGAATTGCGAGGCGGCGGCGCACCAGCTCGAGAAGCTGGGCGCGCAGGCACTCGCCGTGGCGTGCGACGTCACCAAGCCCGACCAGGTCGAGGCGATGAAGGAAGCGACGCTCAAGAAATTCGCGCGCGTCGACGTGCTCGTCAACAATGCCGGCCGCGCCTGGTCCGCGCCGCCGGAGGAGATGCCGCTCGAGCGCTGGCAGCAGGTATTCGATCTCAACATCACCGCGCCGTTCCTGTGCGCGCAGTCGATCGGGCGCGAGATGATCAAGAAGAAGCGCGGGAAGATCATCAACATCGCCTCGGTCGCCGGCTTGGTCGGGCGCAATCCCCGGAACTACAATTCGGTTGCCTACAGTGCGAGCAAGGGTGCGCTGGTGAACTTCACGCGCGATCTGGCGGTGAAGTGGGCGCAGTACAACATCCAGGTGAACTGCATCTGCCCCGGGTTTTTTGTGACGCCGCTGAACCAGGAGCTCTACGAGCGCAACAAGGAGAATATCGACCGCGATATTCCGCTCGGCCGCACCGGCGGACCGGATGACTTGAAGGGCCTCGCAGTACTCCTCGCCTCCGATGCATCGGATTTCATGACAGGGGCCATTATCCCGGTGGATGGCGGCGCGCTGGCTTGGTGAAGGTTAGGCGTTATCCAAACCGTGGCCGTGAATGCCGCGCCCCGGTTGTCGTTCCCGTGACATCGGGAACCCATACGGCGCATCATCTCGGGTGAACTACCCTATGGATTCCCGATTCCTCGGGAATGGCATGGTTTTTCAGACGGCTTTTCGTCATGGCGGCAAAACGCGCGCCGCCGCCCGAAGCGCTTCCACCGCCTCCGGATTCATGAGCGACCCGGTGTCCCCGGGCGATGTTCCGGTCAGCGCCGAGCGCACCAGGCGCCGCATGATCTTTTGGTTCCGCGTTTTCGGCAGGTCCGGGACGAGCAGCACCCGCCTGGGCCGGTACGGCGGCCCGAAGCGCTCGGCGACGAGCTCGGCAAGTCTGAGACGCAGCCCGCCCCCATTATTGCCTGCGTTCACGGCCGGCACGCAAACGCACACCAGCGCGGAGCCGGTGATGGGATCCGGCACCCCCACGACGGCGGCCTCCGCGACCAGGCCCGATGCGAGCAACACCGCTTCGATTTCCGCGGGGCCGGTGCGTTTCCCCGCGATCTTGATCGTGTCGTCGGAACGGCCAAGCATGTACCACAATCCATCTTCGTCGCGTTTCGCAAGATCCCCCTGCACCCGCACGCCGGGAATCTGGCGCCAGTAGCTTTCGAGATACCCCTCCGGATCGCGCCACAGCCCGCGGGTGAGGCCGATCGAGGGATGGCGCAGCACCAGCTCACCGATTTCGCCCGGCGCGCACGAACGTCCCTGGGGATCAACCACATCCGCGCCTGAACCCGGAACGGCGCTGCCGAACGCGCACGGTTTCAGCGGCCGGTGAAAGGATCCGATGAGGATCGCACCGCCGCACTCCGTGCCGCCCCCATAATTAAGGATCGGGATGCGGCCGCGGCAGACATGCTCGAAAAACCAGAGCCATGCCTCCTTGTTCCAGGGTTCGCCCGCCGTTATCACGCCGCGCAGCGAACTCAAGTCGTGCCGCCTCACCACATCGACCCCCTGTTGCATCGATTGCCGGACCGCGGTGGGTATCGTCCCGAGCATCGTGACGCGATGCCGTTCGACCAGCCGCCACTGCCGCCCCGGGTCGGGATAATCCGGCGCGCCTTCAGCGAGGACCATCGTGGCGCCGAGCAGCGCCGCGCCGACCACGATCTTGGGGCCGGCCACCCATCCCATGTCGCTCATCCACATCAGGCGGTCGGTGGCTTTGAGGTCGAGGCACAGGCCCATGTCGAGAAGGTTCTTTCCGATCACTCCGCAGTGCGTGTGCACGGTGCCCTTGGCTTTGCCCGTTGTACCCGAGGTGTACATCAGCATGACGGGCGCTTCCGCGGGCATGGCTTCCGTGGGCGCCTCCGCTGGTCGTGATCCCGCCAGGTCCTCCCACCAGAGGTCGCGCCCTGCGCGCATCGGCGCTTTGCCGCCGCCGTGTGCGAGGACGATGACGTGACGCAGCGTCGCGGCGTCCGCCGCGACTCGCCGTTCTCGCCCTCCCAGATCACCGCCGCGCGCGCCCACGCTTCCGTCTCACGGTGGCGGTCGAGACCGTTGAGAACCAGGTTCGTCTCGCCTCCCACGCACCAGCGCGGCCACTCGATGCCCGCGCTCGTATCCAGGATCCGCTCGTAGGGCCGGTGGAAGCGTACCGCGAAGAAACGCAGCACGGCATCCCACAACCAGCCCGGATCGCCATCGGCGCGCGCAAGCAGCGCCTCGTAATCGGGTAGCCTGTGTTCCCGGAGGAAGGCGGTGATCGTGGTATGGCTTAACAGCTCGGGCGAAGGCGTCCAGACGAACCGGTCATGCGCCATCGCTGCTCCTTCAGACGGCAAACGGGCTTACTTGTTGATGATTTCCGGTGACGTGCCTAGCGAGTATCCCGCTCCAGGCGGACATGACCATGTTCCGATAATCCTGCGGCGCGCGGCTTTGCGCCCACGCGCCGGCGATCGCCATCACTCGCACCCAGCTATTTGTCCTCATGTGTTTTCTCCCGGGGAATTTGTCGGAGTCAACTCCGATGAATTCCTAAATGGTCGCGAAGCAATCGACCATAGCCGGTGATGCTGTCATGACTTTGGAGGATCCTGAGAGCCGACCAGATGCTCACTGCATTGTTGGTCAAAACCGGTTTCCCGAGATCCCGCTCGAGTCGCTCAACGACGCTCATCGTCGGCCAATTGCCACCCGGCAGTATGACGGCATCCGCTTCCGGCCGATCTGCCCGACGCGCCAGTTCGCAGGCCGATTCCGGATCGACGCGGCCGAGATCAGTATTGCGGACGAGGCCCATGACTTCATGATGCACCACTTTGAAGCCGTTCGCCTCCAGAAAGGATACTACGGTCTTGTTCGTCGCTTCGGTCCACGGTGCAGCCATCGCGATCCGCCGAATGCCGAGTACCGTCATGGCCTCGATAAACGCGGTTGATGCGGTGGTGGCGGGTTTGCCCGAGGCGTCCTCCATCCGTTTGATCAGTTCGCGATCGTAATCCTTGCCCCCGGTCACCGACGGCGCGGTCGCCGCAAGAACGATAACGCCGACTTCGGCGTCGGCGAGTTTGCGGCTCTCCTGCTCGAGTTCCTCGACGCAACGGACCATCGTGTCCGCATCGATATTGGTGAAGCTCAGGCGGCCGGTGTGCAGAGAGACGGTTCGCGGCAGCATCTCCGAGAATTCCGGTTCCTGCGTCGTGTTGGACGACGGCGTCAGCAAACCGACACGATGAGTTTTCCTGACGAACGGCATGTTCCTCCCGGAATTTCAGCGAAGGCGATTCCGGCGCATACGGCATGAGCCAAGGGCGCCGGAATTCGTCATAAAGTATCACAAGGATGCCGCGTTGCCGAGAGCGCTTTGCGATAGGAATTTGTCGGATCTAGGCTAGTCCTATGGCAAGGCGAAGACGGCGTTTTCTCCTGTCGAACTTAGCAACCCGCAGTTAGCCATAAGCTCCATAGCATTCTCGAGTCGGTCACCGTTGTTGGATTCTCATCGTAACCGTATTAAGCGCTTCGCGGAGCGAGCCGGAATTCGTAACAATCAGGATCTCCTTCTGATAGCGTGCCGTCAGCGCGGTCACTACGCCCGCACTGATGAGGTCCATCAGGTAGCTGATACCGTCCTTGCCAGACATCGCTTTGGCGACGCTTTCCACGGCCGCTCTGGCAAGCTCGCGGGGGTCAGGAGCGGTGAGTTTGCCGCTCGGGTTGAAGTCCGTGTACAGCACATGATCGAGATTGCAGAAACCTGGCGAATCACGAACCAGTACGGCGTTTGGTCCGAAACGCTCTTGGTACGCCCGCCCCGAGCCTTCGTTGCGCGTCTCGCGCCGCCACAGCAAGTTCTTTGCCTCTTCCAGAGACATCGAATCGGAAAGCACCAGCACCTCGGCTGTCACAGGATTTCCAGACGAGTGTGGGACGACGGTGGGAGCACCACCTCGCGTACCCGAAAACCGCGCGTACTCCACTGGGAAGGGTGTTCTCGCCGAAATACGCTGCACAATCACCGGGCCAATCTCGATCCCGGGATCTCGGACGAGTGAACCGTAGGCAAGGATGCCGATACTGCTCACGCTAAATGTCCTGTTCGAAAAAGTCCTTGAATGGTCGCAGCCAACTTTCTCCTGCGACAACCGCAATCCCGTCCGGCTGATAGGTCAAACCCGCGTCTTGGCTAACTACGAGCCTCGCAAAATTACGGGCGTCAAGCCACCGGGATTCGAGAAGCGGAATAAGCACCTCTGGGTGGATCCCGACCTCGATGTCGGCGCTCTCGCTGCGCATGCGCACGGGTTTCCGCTTCATTTCCTCCAAGCGTGGCGAATCAGATCGAATCAAGTCGAGCATGCCCTCCCGCCCCGCTCGGTCTAAGTCAGTGGGTAGATCGGCGAACTCCACGTCGAGCAGGCTCAACAGTGAGCGGAAGGCATCCTCGTTACCGCTGTGGGGAGTAGCGGTGACCAGCAATAAGTGTCTCGAAGCGTCCGCCGCGATGCGCCGCAGGAGCTCGAACCGCTGCTGGCGCCCGCGTCCCACGCCGCCGGCCAGCGTGCAGCCGTGGGCCTCGTCCACAATGACAAACTCGGGACACTTGAGGATGAAGTCCTCGGCTCGGCGTGCGCTCTTGATGAAGTCGGTCGAGACAATGGTGAAGCGATGACGGTCGAAGACCGACACGCCCAACGGCAGGTCGCGCTCCAGGCGCTGAATCGTGCCGCTCAGGACCAGCTCGGCCTCGATGTGAAACTTCTCAGCAAGCTCCCGTTGCCACTGCTCTGCGAGATGTGGCGGACACAGCACGACCAGGGGACGAGACGATCCGCGTCTGCGTCGCATAATCCTCGCGCTGCCCCGCTGTGTTAAATACCTTATAGGGTATTCCTTATTCCCAATTATGATATTTAGGATATTGAAATAGTACGCTGTGATACCATATAGATCATAATATGTCATGTTTTATGGTGTAAATGGTATGAAACCGACCCGACCACGCAACTTGCCTGACGAAATTCGGCAGGAAATCAAGCAAGGGCGCCAAGCCAAAGGCTGGAGCCAGCTTGAGCTTGGCCGGAAGGTGCGGCTCGCCCAGCGGCATATCTCCGGCATCGAAACCGGCAAGATCGTGCCCCGCTACGACACGCTCCTGGAAATCCTGCGCGCGCTCGACCGGGATCTGGTGCTGGTGCCGCGTGAGCTGTTGCCGGTCGTTCAGGCCACGGTGCGCGACTACCGAAATCGCAAAGCACACGACCGAATGGATGAGCGCCCGCTCTACGCCGATAACGACGAAGAGGGCGGGTCATGACGGCGAATCAACCCGGTGCTCTTGCCGTGCGCCTGCATGGGAAGCGCATCGGCGTGATCACGCGCCTTGCGGGCGATCGCCATCTGTTTGCCTTCGACGAGACCTACGTCAACGACAACAACCGTCCCAGGCTCAGCCTTTCGTTCAAGAGCCGCTTAGGCGGATTGGTTACGTCCGTGCGACCATACAACGTTTGCTTACCGCCATTTTTCTCCAACCTGCTGCCCGAAGGCCCCTTGCGCGAGTATCTGGCAGCGCGGGCGGGTGTGAAGCCCGGCAGGGAATTCTTTCTGCTGGCCACCCTGGGGGCCGACTTGCCCGGCGCGGTTACGGTTACCGCCGTGGATGCGGCTGCCGATGATGATCGACGTGACGCCGATGCTGATCGCCGCGGTGACGCCGGTGCCGCGCCCTTGCGCTTCTCCCTTGCCGGCGTGCAGCTCAAGTTTTCCGCCATCATGGAAGCGAGCGGTGGACTCACTATCCCGGCTGACGGCATCGGCGGTTCGTGGGTCGTGAAACTGCCGGCCGCGCGCTTTGAGGGCGTGCCCGAGAATGAATTTGTCATGATGGAACTCGCGCGCAGCATCGGCATTCCGGTTCCTGAAGTGCGACTGGTGCGCGTGAGGGAAATCGACGGCTTGCCGCAGGATGCCGGGATGATGAAAGGCCACGCCCTGGCCGTGGCACGCTTCGATCGCAAGCCCGACGGCGGGCGCGTGCATATGGAGGACTTCGCCCAGGTCTTCGGCGTTTTTCCCGATGACAAATACCAGAAGCGCAGTTACGCCAACGTCGCCCAGGTGCTGGCGGCGGAAGCGGGCGCGGACACCGCAAGCGACTTTTTGCGCCGCGTGGTGTTCTCCGTGCTGATCGGCAACGGCGACATGCACCTGAAGAACTGGTCGCTGCTATACCCGGACGGCCGCAAGCCCATACTAGCGCCGGCGTACGACTATGTTTCCACCATTGCTTATCTGCCGACGGACCAATTAGCCCTGGGTTTGGGCGGCAGCAGGCGAATCGACGTCATTACGCGGGAACAAATCGGCCGCTTTGCGGATACGGCGAGCCTCCCCTTCAGTTCCATGTGGGATATCGTGGAGGGAACCGTGCACCAGACGCTTACAGCCTGGAAGGGGCTCGCTGCAAAAGACGTGATGGCAAGAGCCCTGCGCGACGCCACGGAAAAACACATGCGGCGCGTGGCCTCCTCCATCGAGTAAGCTCACCCTCTACTTTGGTAATGTCGCGCTTTGAGCGTAACACCTGATGCGCCCGCTCACGTAAAATTGGGTTTATTATGAATTGTCGGCCGGTTTTGCTTTTTGGCGTAGGTCAGGTTGCCGTAGCGGCGGCTACCTGACGCCTAGCGGATGTCGGGGAACGCTACGCGTACCCCGACCTACGCCCCGATCGAACTCGCCTCCCACCAGCGCACAGGAGATTCTCACCATGCTGAAGCTACAGGGTGTCATCGACATCCACACCCACCCTTTTACGGAGGAGACGATCAAAGGACAGGGCCTCTCGTACACCGAGGCCCACGACTACTTCGCCAAGAGCCCAAACTCGCCGCATCACGAGAGCTGGTACATACGGCGGGAAACCAAGACGATAGACCAGACTGCG
>Ga0156176_1276_pt1 | contig 17140 bp, 16 predicted proteins | sample RifCSPlowO2_12_FD_107829 | JGI IMG/M metagenome (GOLD analysis project Ga0156176, IMG submission 107829) | Betaproteobacteria bacterium RIFCSPLOWO2_12_FULL_62_58
CGGCGCTCGGCCCCACGCTGGGCGGAGTCATGATCGACCATTTCAACTGGCGCTACATCTTCTATATCGCAATGCCCGTCAGCGCGACCGGCGTACTCCTTGGGAGCCTCTTTCTGCCCGAGCGCGAGGAAGCGGGGGAGCGCTCGGAGTTCGACTGGACCGGATTCCTGTTGCTGGGGGTCTCGATCGCGTGCCTTCTCACCGGACTCTCGAACGGCCAGCGCGAGGGCTGGCACTCCGACTACATCCTGACGCTGTTCGCCATTGCTGCCGCCGGGACCATCGCTTTCGTGACATGGGAACTGTCGATTGCGCAGCCACTTGTTAACCTCCGGGTCTTCGCGAGCGTGCAATTCACCTCGGCAGCCGCGGTTGCATGCATATTTGGCGCGGGATTGTTCGGTTCGACCTACCTGGTGCCGCTCTTCGTGCAGACCGTCCAGCACTACACGCCGCTCGCGGCGGGCCTGCTGCTCATGCCCGGCGGGCTCATCCTCGGCGTCTTCATGCCTATAGGGGGATATCTGAGCGACCGCCTTCCCGCGCGCGGGCTGATCATCGCCGGCCTGCTCTGTTTCGGGGTGTCATCGTTCTGGCTCGCCGGCGTGGACGCCAACATGTCGTTCTGGACGATTGCGTGGTGCGTCATTGTTTCGCGCATCGGCCTGGGTTTGATCAAACCGTCGTTAAACCTGGCAGCGCTGCGGGCGGTGCGGCCAGAATTCCTCGGGCAAGGGGCAGGCATGATCAATTTTTCGCGCCAGATCGGCGGCGCGTTTGGCGTCAATCTGCTGTCGGTCATCCTCGACCGGCGCACTTTTTTTCACAGCGACACGCTCACCAGCCTGCAAACCGCCGGCAACAGCGGCACTCTGGAACTGTTGCGCACGATACAGGGTCTTCTCGCCCAAGCCGGCGCGCCTCCGGACCTGCAATCATCGGGGGCGCTCCATTTCCTTGGCCAGGTGATTTACGCCCAGGCCTATACGTTGGGGTTCCGCGACAGCTTTCTCATCACGGCCGTGGTGTTCACATTCGGTCTGATCCCGGCGTGGATCATGGGCAGGGCCAAGCCAAGCTACGGCCCCTGACATCTGTTTCACCGATATGCGCGTGTTACATTGCGCTTCAAGAGGGACGGGAGGTTGAAGGAATTCCCGTCCGGCTTTCCGCAATCGAGGTTAGAAGGTTCTAATCATGGCTAACCGGACAGACAGCTTGGAAACCCTGCGCGCGCGGCTGGCGGAATTCGCGGCCGAACGCGACTGGGACCAGTTTCACAATCCCAAGAACCTCGCGATGGCGCTTGCGGGCGAAGCGGGCGAGCTCGTTGAGCATTTTCAGTGGCTCACCTTCGAGCAGGCGGCGAATCTGCCGCGCGACACGCGCGCCGAGGTTGCGCTCGAAGCCGCGGACGTACTGCTGTTCCTGCTGCGGCTGTGCGACAAGCTCGACATCGACCTCGCCGCGGCGGCCGAGAAAAAGCTCGCGCTGAACGCGAAGAAATACCCCGTGGAAAAATCCAAGGGCCGAGCGACCAAATACAACAAACTCTGAAAAGCCGTGAGGTCGTCAGGTCGTGAGGGGGTGAGGGCGTAAGAGCGTAAGTGGTGAATACCCTCTCCCGATCTCCCGCTCTCCCGATCTCCCGCTCTCCCGATCTCCCGCTCTCCCGATCTCCCGATCTCACGCAACTATGCTCGCGTATCGGCACCTGTTCCACGCCGGCAACTTTGCCGACGTGTTCAAGCACGCGCTGCTCGCGCGGCTTCTGATCGCGCTCGGCAAGAAAGACAAGCCCTACTGCTACCTCGACACGCACGCGGGCATCGGGCGCTACGACCTCGCGCACCCCTGGGCGAAGAAAGCGCGCGAATACGAAAACGGCATCGGCCGGCTATGGCAACGGAAAGACATTCCCGCCGCGCTCGCGCCGTACATGGCCGCGGTAAAAGCGGTAAACCCTTATCCCAACTTGAGATTTTATCCCGGCTCGCCGCTCATCGCGAAGCGCTTCGTCCGCCCCGGCGACCGCATCGTGCTCACGGAACTCAACACGACCGACTTCGCCGAGCTCAAGGCGCTGTTCGCGCGCGACCGGCAAGTCGCCGTGCACCTGCTCGACGGCTATCAGGGACTCAAGGCATTCCTGCCGCCGCAGGAGCGGCGGGGGCTGGTGCTGCTCGATTCCTCGTTCGACCGCGCCAGGGAGTTCGCCCGCATCGTCAAAGCACTCGCGGAAACGCACAGCCGCTGGGCGACCGGGACGTATGCGATCTGGTATCCGCTGATGGAGCCGGGCGCCATGCGCGGCTTCGCGCGCGACGTGGAGCAAACCGGCATCCGCAAGATCCTCAGGCTGGAGCTCACGGTGGAGCCTGAAGACTGGACTGTTACCGTTCCCGGCTGCGGGATGCTGGTGGTGAACCCGCCGTGGGGCTTCGAGAAGGAGGCGCGGCCCATGCTGCGCTGGTTGTGGGGCGCGCTTTCCGTCAAGGGCGCGGGCGGGGCAAGTGTAAATTGGCTAGTGCCTGAATGACGGAAATGCGTGAGCCGATCGGTGTCGCACGGAGAATTCTTTTCAATACCCTTCGTTTCAATACTCCCTCGAGGTCGGCATTTCCCCGGGTCATCCTTCTGCCACACGCCCCCCGGGCAAGGTTTAAGCGATATAATTTACGACTCAGGCGTAAACCAAAGATGATTGCTTCTGCTATGGCCGCAGAGCACATCAAAGCGGCAGTCGATCATAGCCCATGCCTCGGTTCAAGAAACCCAAACCGCTAGCTGTCTGTACCGTCTGTGGGGCATATACAGGCGACGTAGCCTACGTGAATTCCCGCTGTAACAGGGTCGTGACAGGCAGAAGATGCTCAGGGGTATTCAGGAGCGGGCTTGGGCAGGTGTGGGTGGTATGCGAGGGCTGCAAGGGCTATGGCGAGGTTGGAAGCGTAAGCTGCAGCGAATGCAAGGGATTCGGCTGGAAGTTGATGAAGTGAAGGCCAGGTAAAACGCTGGAACCTATCTCAATTCATGAATGCCTGCTGCTCTCAGCCTGGGACGCTCACGGCAGCACGTCGACGCTGATTTTCGCGTCCTTGATCAGCTTCCCCCACATCTGCAGTTCGGCGCGAATCATGTCGTGAAAGGCCTGCGGCGTGGTGGTGGCGACTTCGAGGCCGTTCTTCTCGAAGCGCTGAAACATTTCAGGTGTCGCCAGCGCCTTGTTCATGATTCCATTGAGTCGGTCGACGATGGGTTGCGGCGTCCCGGCCGGCGCGACGATGCCCCACCAACCGGTGTTGTGGTAGCCAGGCACCGTTTCAGCGATGGTGGGAATGTCCGGGTGCGCCTTGAGCCGCTGCGGATGGCCGACGCCGAGGATCTTGAGCCGCCCGGCGCGGTGGTGCGGCAGCGTTTGCAGCAGACCGGTCACCAGGAGCTGCACGTTGCCCGCGATGAGATCGGTCACTGCCAGCGACCCGCCCTTGTACGGCACGTGAACCAGTTCGATGCCGGTGAGGGTCATCAGTTGCGCGGCGCCCAAGTGATTGGGCGTACCGACACCCGGCGAGGCAACATTGAGCTTGCGTGGCGAAGCTTTCGCGAGATCGATCAGTTCTTTCACGTTGTTTACCGGCAGGCTCCCAGTCGCGATGAGAGCGTACGGCACGTATGTCGCCAGGCCGATGGTCGCGAAGTCCTTGAGCGGGTCGTACGGAATCTTCGAGCCGACGAGAGCGGGGCCGGACACGAGCCCGCCGGTCGTGCCAAGCAGTAGCGTGTAGCCGTCGGGCGGCGCCTTCGCGGCCAGACCGTGCCCGAGCGTAGCAGCCGCGCCGGGCCGGTTGTCGATCACTACCGGCTGCCCCAAGGCTTTGGAGTACTGTGCGCCAACCTCGCGCGCCGTGAAATCGGTGCCCGCACCAGGCGGGTAGGGAACGATCAAGCGAATCGGCCTGTTCGGGTAGGGTGCCTGCGCGGAAGCCTCCGTATTCGCAGCGACCAGAGCGGCCATTGCGAACACGATTGCAACGCCGGCGCGCCCACGCCGGTTAGGGCAGGAAATCTATCCCGTTTACCCACCCGGCGCGATCCTGTGCGTGACCGGAACGCCTTCGTAAAATCTCCGAGACCCGCATCCGGCGCGGATTTCGGCGTCGCGATCGCGTTCATGTGGCGCATCGGGCCAGGAGCTTGTCGGATTTGAGATGCGACAAGCTCCTTAGTCGACATGATGACAAATACTGCACCCCATGACCCCGTTCAGGCAAGCGCAGTCGCTACAATCAGCGAATCGCATTCCAGATTTTGTCCAGCCGCTTGTACGACACCGGGTACGGCGTCTTCAACTCCTGCGCGAAGAGCGAGACGCGCAATTCCTCGATGTGCCAGCGGAATGCCTCGAGCCGCGGATCGACCGCGCCCGTTTTGCGCTGCTTGTCCAGGCGCTCCTCAAAGCGCTTCCACAGCTCCGCAACGCTCGCCGCGTGTTTCGCATCGCGCTCCGGATCGTTCGGATACTTGGCGAGCCGCAGTTGCATCGCCTTGAGATAGCGCGGCAGGTGCGCGAGCTGCTCCCATGGCGTCGCGCTGAAAAATCCCTTGCACACGAGTCGCGTAAGCTGGCCGCGGATATCGGCGGCGATGCGCGCGAGCGCGCCGCCGCTGCCGCTCAGTCTTGACGCGACGCGCTGGTATTCCTCTGCAATGGCGGTAAACAATCGGCCCGCCGCTTCGGTAACCGCCGGCAGCCGCGTGCGCGCCCGGCCGCGCTGCGCTTCGAATTCCTTCTGCGTTCTGGGCAAGGAATCGTCGCCGATGAATGCGCGGTCGGTAATGGCGGCGATGAGGTCCTCTCTCAGGTCATCGGCGCCCGCCACGCCGCGCAATTGCAGCGCCGCCTGGTCGAAGCCGCGCAAACTCTTTTCGAGCTGCTTCATCTGCTCCCTGAGCGTGAGCCGCATGAGCCGCGTGACGCCGGCGCGCATCGCCCTGTCCGCCGCTTGCCGCACGTCAAATAGGCGGATTGCCACGCTCTCACCTTGATCCACCAGCGCCGGGTAGCCGGTGAGCTTGCGCCCGCTGCGGGTGAAGGCAATTTGCTCCGGCAGATCGCCGAAATCCCACACGCGGATGTTGTCGCGCTCGATGCCGGTTTCAGCCTCGCCGAAAGTGAGTTGCGCTGCCTGACCGAGCTGGGCCTTGAGCGCCGCGAGATCGCGCCCGCTCGCGAGATCGTGCCCCGCGTCGTCGACCACGCGGAAATTCATCAGGAGATGCGGCGGCACGTCCGCGCGATCCCAAACGTCGGCAGCAACGGGAACGCCTGCCCGCTTCTGCACGAAATCGACGAGCGCCGCCTCGAACGTCTCACGCCTCGCGCCTCCCGCCTCTCCCCTCTCTCCTCTCGCCTCTCGCCTCTCGCATTCCGTCAGGAATGCTGTGACCTGTCCCGGCACCGGCACGAGGCGGCGGCGTATCGCTTTCGGCAGCGCTTTGAGATACCACGCCGTTTTTTCGCGGATCAATCCCGGCACCAGCCAGTCGAACGGCGTTGCCTCGAGCTTGTTGAGCAAATGCAGCGGCACGGTGACGCTGACGCCGTCGAGCGGGTGTCCGGGATCGAAACGATATTTGAGCTTGAGATCGGCGTCGCCCACCCGCAGCGTCTCGGGAAACTGCGCCTCGGTGATATCGGCCGCGGCGTGCCGCATCAGGTAATCGCGCGTCAGGAACAGGAGTCTGGGATTCGCCTGCTCGGCTTCGCGCCGCCATTTCTCGAATGCCGCGCCGTTGCAGATGTCCGCCGGGATCAGCGCGTTGTAGAAGGTAAAGATCGTCTGCTCGTCGACCAGCACATCGCGCCTGCGCGCCTTGTGCTCGAGCGCCTGGACCTCCTTGATGAGCTTTTGATTATGCTCGACAAACGGCGCGCTTGTCGCATAGTCGCCGGCGGCCAGCGCCCGCCGGATGAAGATTTCACGCGCTTCCGCGGGATTGATCGGGCCGTACTGCACGCGGCGCTTCGGTACGATGGTGAGCCCGTAGAGGGTCACGCGCTCGAACGCGACCACCATCGCCCGCTCCTTTTCCCAGTGCGGATCGAAGTAGTGTTTCTTGATGAGTTGCCCGGCAACGGGCTCGACCCACTCCGGTTCGATTTTCGCGGCACCGCGCGCGTAGAGCCGCGTGGTCTCGACGAGTTCCGCCGCCATCACCCACCTGGGCCGCGCTTTTCTCAGCACCGAACCCGGGAAAATCGTGAACTTGATGCCGCGCGCGCCGAGGTATTCGCCGCCTTCTTCGCTCTTGCAGCCGATATTGCCCAGAAGCCCGGCCAGCAGCGCCCGGTGGATTTGCTCGTAGCTCGCGGCGGTTTCGTTGGCGTGCATGCCCATCTCGCCCACCACCGCGGCGAGCTGGCCGTGGATGTCGCGCCATTCGCGCATGCGCCGGTGCGAGAGAAAGTTGTCGTGCAGCAGCTCCGCGAGCTTGCGGTTGGATTTCTTGTGCTTGAGCGCCTCGGTAAAAAACTTCCAGAGCGCCAGATACCCGAGAAAGTCGGAGCGCTCGTCCTGGAATCGCTCATGCGCCCGGTCTGCCGCGTCGGCACGTTCGTACGGACGGTCGCGCGGATCCTGGACGGAAAGCGCTGAAGCGATGATGAGCACCTCGGTCAGGCAGTTTTCCTGCCGGGCCGCGACGATCATGCGCGCGATGCGCGGATCGATCGGGAACTTCGCGAGCTGCCAGCCGACGGGGGTCAGGTTGTTACGCTCGTCCACCGCGCCCAGCTCGGTCAGGAGCTGATAGCCGTCGGCGATCATGCGCGGACTGGGCGGATCGAGGAACGGGAAATCCTCGACATCGCCTATCTTCAGCGACTTCATGCGCAGGATCACCGCCGCCAGCGAACAGCGCAGGATCTCGGGGTCCGTGAACTCGGGCCGCGCCGCGTAATCGTCCTCCGAATAGAGGCGTATGCACACACCCGCGGCGACGCGCCCGCAGCGGCCGGCGCGCTGGTTGGCCGATGCCCGCGAGACCTTCTCCACCTGCAACTGCTCGACCTTGTTGCGGTAGCTGTAGCGGTTGACGCGCGCCAGTCCCGTGTCGATCACGTAGCGGATGCCGGGCACGGTGAGCGAAGTCTCGGCGACGTTGGTGGCGAGCACGATGCGGCGCGCGCCGCCCGGCTTGAACACGCGCTCCTGCTCCTCGAATGAAAGCCGCGCATAGAGCGGCAGGATCTCGGCGCCTGGGGTGCCTGCCCTGAGCCGGTCGAAGGGATGCTTGCGCAGCGCCTCGGCGGAGTCGCGGATTTCGCGCTCGCCGGGGAGGAACACCATGACGTCGCCGCCCGCGTGGATGCGCGCAAGCTCGTCCACGGCGTCGACGATGGCCTGCTCGATATCTTGCGCGTCTTCATCGATCCGAGCCTCCTTTCCCTTCCCCGGAGCTAGGGGCAGGGAAATCTCGACTCCCCCCTCTCCCAGCGCGGGGAGAGGGGCGGGGGTGAGGGTACCGGAGAGCGGCCGGTAGCGGACTTCCACGGGGTACATGCGGCCCGATACTTCGATTACCGGCGCGCCGCCGAAGTGCTGCGAGAAACGCTCGGCATCGATGGTGGCGGAGGCAACGATGAGCTTCAAATCCGGGCGCCGCGGCAGCAGCCGCTTCACGTAGCCCAGCAGGAAGTCGATGTTGAGGCTGCGCTCGTGCGCTTCGTCGATGATCAGTGTGTCGTAGCTCTTCAGCAGGCGGTCGCCCTGGGTCTCGGCGAGCAGGATGCCGTCGGTCATGAGCTTGAGGTAGGTGTTGGCGGAGAGCTTGTCGGAAAAGCGCACCTTGTAGCCCACGGCGTGTCCCAACGGACTCTTGAGCTCCTGGGCGATGCGCGCGGCGACGGTGCGCGCGGCGATGCGCCGCGGCTGGGTATGGCCGATGAGACCCGCAACGCCGCGTTTCAGCTCGAGGCAGATCTTGGGCAATTGTGTCGTCTTGCCCGAGCCGGTCTCGCCGCAGACGATGACCACCTGGTTCGCGCTGATGGCGGCCGCGATGTCCTCGCGCCTCGCCACCACCGGCAGCTCGTCGGGATAGGTCGGCTGCGGCAATTCTCGGAGCCGCTGCTCTGAGTCAAATTTCAACTGAAAATCCTAAAAGCAGGCACGCGAAGGATTCTTTTTAATACCCCCTTGAGGGGTACGCGAAGGAAAAACGAAAGGCGCAAAGGAAAGACAAAACATGAATGACACAAAACACCTGAGAGCGTTGACGAGAAGGAAGGGCACCAAAAAGCAGACGATGCGTCAATGGCACTACCTTAAGCGGAAATGTGCGCACGATCGCGGCTCAGAAGGTGTGTCGTTCCCGTGAAAACGGGAACCCATACGGCGCGTCATCTGGCGTGAAGTGGCCCCCCTCCTACCTCCCCCCGCAAGCGGAGGGAGGGGATACCCGATCCCCGATTAAAGCATTCGAGGACAAGCTTCTCGGGAATGACAGCGCGTGTTGGGTCATCATTCCGCTCAATCTGCTTAAGGTAGCGCCATTGCAGACGATGCGTCATTCCCCTATCTTTAGGACTTCAATCGCATGGAGAGTATTTTGAATCTTCTTCCTTTGCGTCCTTTGCGAACCTTTGCGACCTTCGCGTTATCGCTTCGAGCTTTTAAAAACAAAAAAAGGCCGGCGGCGACCGGCCTTTTCCCGTCGGAGAGAAGCTCAAACTTTGACGTCCGGATTAAGGCTGTAGAGACCGGTGATGGCCGCCTGCCCGAGCACGTGGCCCTTGATCGCGGCCAAGACGTCGGGCCCCTTGAAGATGCCGCTCACCGGGCATTTCTCGACGTCGAGCGCATAGAGCGTGAACACATAGTGATGCGGAATCGTGTCGTTCCACGGCGGGCACGGGCCGTCGTAGCCGAAATAGTTGCCCGCCATGTCCTTGTCGGAAGCGAACCACATCGTGTAATCATTGACGCCCTGGCGCGTGCCGCGCGGGCCGTCGGGACCTTTCTTGCCGCGCGGCGTGACGCCGTCGGAAAACTCGGCGGTTTTGATGATGCCCCCTTTGGGATCGATGTCGACCAGCACCCAGTGATAGAAGTCGATGCGCGGCAGCGATGCGGGTATGGTGTGCCCTTCCTGGTTGACGTCGTCGGGCTTGCCCGGCACGTCAGGGTCATGGCAGATCAGCGCGAGCGACCGGGTGCCTGCGGGCAGATCGGCCCAGGTAAAATGCGGATTGCAGTTTTGCGACAACTTGACGTGGGTCTTGCGGTCGGGCGCGCAGAACGCATATTCGGGCGGGATGCGGTAGTTGTTGCCGAAGCTTGCACTGGCGAATTTCATTGCCGTCCTCCATTGCTGTCTTTCGTTGCCGGGAAATTATAACAGCCGCGCTGCGAGCTGCTGCAACCGTGCGGTGCGCTCCTCTTTGGGCAGCGCCGCAAGTTCCTTCACAGCGGCGTAAAACCGCGCAAGCTCACCGCCCTGCTGCCGCAGCAGCGCTTGGAAGGCCGGGACCTGCTGCGTGTAGATGGCGAGCGAGGCGATCTGCGCGTTGTTGGGCCTCTGCGCGAACCAGCGGTCGTAGCCGCCGAACCCGCCCCAGCCCGCTTTCAGATTCTCGTAATCCCGCCCGAGTCCGTCGAACAATTGCGCCTTGCGTTCGCGCATCACCCCCGGCGCAAGCCTGCTGCGATAGAGCGCTTCGAGCTGCTCGCGATAAGACCCGATAAGCCGCGTGAAGCCTTCGCGGTACTCCTGCATGCGCTCGAAGGTTGTCTTGTCCTGCGTGCCGCCGTGCAGCGCCAGCCAGCGCCTGACGCCTTCCTGTTCGACCACGACCGCGAACGATTCGTTGAACACGGAGTCGTCCCGCACATAGACCACCTGGTGCGCGAGCTCGTGGAAGATGAGCCGCGCGACTTCGGGATCGGGATAACGGATAAACGTATTGAGCACCGGATCGGAAAACCAGCCGAGCGTGGAATAAGCGGGTACGCCGCCCACGAATACATCGTGGCCCCGATCGGCGAGATCTGCGGCAAAGCGGTCGGCGTCGGTTTTATCAAAATAGCCGCGGTAGCCGACGCAGCCGGCGAACATGAAACACCATTGCACGGGCTCCACCGAAAACTCGGGCGCGGCGAACACGTTCCACACCACGAACGGGCGTTCGACATCGGCGTAGCGGCGATAGCTGTGGTTTTGTGGCAGCCCCAGCTCGCGGCTCGCGAAGTCGCGGATCCGGAGTGCCTGGGCGAGCTTCTTTTTGAGCGCGGCGGGCGCCGCCGGATCACCGATCACCTCCTCAATCGCCCGCTCGCGCCGCCAGATGTCGAGCTGGCCGCCCACCGACTGCAGGTAGTAGCCGATGTTCGCGCAGCCGTTTAATAGCAGCGCGAGACATGCAGCGGCAAGATTCCTGCCGCGTCGCGCTGCAAGAGCGTGACGGGTGAGGCGTGACTGGTGATCGGTGACTGGTGACTGGTGAATCGCTTCGCTCATGGTTTTACTCATCACAAATTACCGATCACCGATTACGACAATTCGCCGTTCACTGTTCACCGTTTACGCCTCTCGCTCTTTGAGGAAGGCGCCGTGGCGCAGAAAGGCGCACACCTGCCGGGCGACCGCAGCGGAAAGCAGCATGCCCGTATGGTTCACTTTCAACACGATGTGGTCGCGCATCGCCGGCAGCCGGGTCTCCGCCACGCACACCACACCGTCATTCGGCCTGGGCAAATCAGGCGCCACCAGCCGGCCGAGCCCGATGGGAATGCTGCCGGCGATAACGCCGATGTCGTGGCGCCCCCACCCGGTTTTTGCCCCGGCAAGCCATTCCGGAATGCTTCTGCCCAGCGCCGCCCGCCCTCCCGGCAGGTGCGCGAGCCGCTGCGCGGCGAAACTGTCGCTGAACGGCACGCCGGCAAGGACAATACGCCCGGCGTGTAATTCCGGCGCGCGCTCAAGCATGCCGAGCACGACCAATCCGCCCAGGCTGTGACCGACGAAATGAAGCTTCGCGGCGTCGAGGCTGCGGCAGAACTGCGCCAGCCGCTCGACATTCTCGGCGAGGGTGAGCCGCATCGAGGGATAGGAATAGCTTACCGCGCGATAACCGCAGCGCGCGATACGGCGTCGCAAAGGCGTCATCACCACGCCGTGCACCCACAGACCATGCACCAGTATCACGACGTCCTGTGCGGACACCAGAAGCTCACCCCACGCTGCCTTTGTAGCGCGTAATAATCTCCGCTGAAAGGTGCGCAACGTCACCCCAGGTTTCGAGCCGCCACGCGCTGCCGCCGTAACGAAACACATTCACGCTGGCGTTGAGCAGCGGCACCGGACGCGGTTCCCCGAGCGCCATGCCGTGCGCGGCGCGATAGAGCGCATCCAGCACGAGGCCGTGCGTCACCACGACCACCTCCTCGCCGCGATGGCGCTCCGCGATCTCGTGCAGACACGGCAGGCAGCGCGCGTGGAATGCCTGCGCGCTTTCTCCTCCGGGCACCACGTAGTCGGGGTCGTGGCTCCCGAAGCATGCCAATTCCTGCGGATAGGCTTCGCTGATTTCGTCGCGTGTCAACCCCTCGAAGATGCCAAAACGGCGCTCGCGCAACCTCGAATCCGCGACGATCTCCCGGCCGGTCTGCTGAGCGATCGCTCGTGCCGTGTCCCACGCGCGCAGCAGGTCGCTGGAATAGAGCGCGGCGAAGGCCATGGTCGATAAACGGCGCCCGAGCGCCGCGGCCTGCTGGCGGCCGGTCTCCGAGAGCACGGTATCAGTGTGGCCCTGCATGCGCTTCTCGCGGTTCCATACCGTCTCGCCGTGGCGGACCAGAATAAGCTGCGTCATGTCTTCTGCCGAGTGAATGAGTGAACGGGTGAACGGGTGAACGAGTGAACAAGTGAAAAAGTGAAACCGCTCACTCATTCACGATTATCTTGCGCGCTAACCGTGCACGAGAAAAACGATATTCTACCTGCTTCCGGTTATACTCCAACGTGAAAAGAGAGGAGACAGGAGAGAGGCGTGAGGAGTCACGGCAAACAATTGCCCGCATGCGCGACGATCCCACTGTTTACTCCTGTTACTTCCCGCCTGGCCTATCGCTTATCTCCTCTCTCCTCTCCAGACGCGTAGCGCGCATGCCCAGCCTCGAAGTTCTCGTTTTCTCGCCGCTCATCATACTGCTGGCCTACATTATTTTCGGCATCTCGGGCTTCGGCTCGACGCTGATCGCGGTGCCGCTGCTCGCGCACCTGTTTCCGATCAAGTTCGTGATTCCGATGGTGGTGCTGCTCGACTGCGTTGCCGCGATACGTCAAGGCGTGAGGTTGCGCGGAGACGTCTACCAGCACGAACTTCTGCCCTTGCTGCCATTCATGTTGGCAGGCTTGGTGGCCGGCGTCTTTTTGCTGATCCGGCTGTCCGGCGATATCCTGCTCATGTGCTTGGGCGTGTTCGTGCTCGTCTACGGTGTCTACTACGCGGTGCGTCACGAGTCCGCGTTCCGCCTCGCTCGCTGGTCGGTTGCGCCGATCGGGCTCTTCGCGGGCACCACCTCGTCGTTGTTTGGCGTGGGGGGACCGCTTTACGTGATGTACCTTACCGGGCGCGGCGCCACTCCGGATCACATTCGCGCCACCCTGCCGGTGATCTTCAGCTTCACCACGGTCGCGCGGATCGCGCTCTTCACCGCGACCGGGTTGTTCTCACCGGACGTGCTGATTACCGCCGGACTGCTGCTGCCCGTGATGATGCTCGGGGTTTACTGCGGCAACCGGCTGCACCTCAACCTCTCGCGCGAGATCATGGTACGCGTCATCGGCGGCCTGCTGGTGGTGAGCGGAATCTCCCTGGTGATCCGGGCGTTCTAGCGCAAACACGGCCCGCAGCCACCGTTACGCCGGCGTGGTGGGCTCGCGCCGCCGGAGCATGAGGTAAACAAAAAACAGGCCGAGCGCCGCCAGCAGGTGCTTGAACGAGTGCCCGCTCAGAGCGTTCGCGGTGAGCGCGAAGATTTCCCGGTCCCAGAGCTCGGCGAGCTTGGCGAGCAGATAACAGCCGAGGCCATAAAGGAGATACCGCCGGTGAGTGTACCTGCCCGGAAACATCGCGACCACGATGGGTATGGTCACGAGCGGGGTCAGCTGAACCCAAACGTAGAGCCGGAGATCATCGGCGAAGTGCCACCACGCCACGCTCGCCACGCCGACCACGAGCGCCGGGATGAGCATGATGCGTTCGCACCGTTCGTTGACGTGCTCGCTCACCAGGGCCACGAAGAGCCCCATGGCTCCCAGGGCCATGGGCAGGCGGTCCCAAACCAGCGTCGCGTTATCCGGGCTCCAGTGGTAATACGCCGAGCCGACACAGATCAACGCCCCGCCAAGGAAAAAGATCGCCCAGGACGCGGACGCCTTTGATCTATGCCGCCCAAGGCAGAACGCGGTGCCGGCAATGCCAACAAGCAGGAACAGGATGTTCGACGCTACGTTGAAGAAATATGGAACACCAAAAACAACCCGTTTGTCCGCGAAGTCGTGATAGGCCGGGTCCTGAGGCAGCGGCCCTGCCGCCATGATGCCGGCGAGCAATAACAGCGACACCAGGGCGAGCACGGACTCGCGCCAGTAGCGGCTCACGATGGAAGTTCGTGTCTGTAACTGCGGCATGCGTCAGCGTGACCCTTGCATTTCATCTCCGTTTGCCACCCGGAAAGTTACGCTGCGGTGCTCACGTCCACTCGGACATCCGGCGTCGCAACTGCGACGCTGCCGTAGAGTGGTCACCTGCCCTTGAACTTGTCGATAAGCGCGGCGCCCTGCGCTTCCGTCACCCCCGCGAACTGGAATCGCAGGTGCACGGAGTTGAGGACGGAAACGTCACGCCGGACCGGATTGCCCCGGTCGAGCACGCCTGAAATCTCCACGTTGACCGCGCGCAACGGAACCTGGTCCGCCTTGGCGAACGCTTGCAGGAGTTCCACCCCGCACGCGGCAATTCCGGTCAGGAAGAGTTCAGCGGGAGTTACTTCCTCCCCGGGGCACCCATTCTGGATCGGACCATCCACGATGAAGTGATGGTTGCGAACATTGCAAAGCACTCTTCCGTGTGTGTCAGTCGAGCGCGCCCGTACCGCATAGTTTCGAACTTCGCCTTGCGCCATGGAGCCTCCTTCTCAATGTAACGATCGCGACTTCACAACCGAACCCACATCCGCACCGCCCTGGGCAAGCAGCTCGTCGTTCAGCCAAACCTCGAAATACGGCATGCGGTTCTCTGTGCCGCCCAACCTCCGTTGTCATTCCCGAGGCATCGGGAATCCATAGGATGCTTCAGGCACGGTGAGCCGCCGAATAGGTTCCCGCTGAAGCCTGCCCTGGCTCAGCAGGTCACGTGAAACAGCCCGATCTTGTCTTTCCGGGAGTCATTGAATGTTTCAATGGCCTGGGGAGTCGGCTGCGCGACTATCTTGCAGCCTTTCTTATCAAAGTATTTGACGGCCTCCTTCGACATCCTCACGTTGTCCTCATGTCCCGTTCCCAGGACCAACTGTTCGCATCCTTTCTCGTAAACGAATTTGGCCTCGTCCTTCGAGATCATATGCGACGTCCCGTAGTACTTCTTGGACAGTTTCTTCTTGCGCTTCTTGATCTCTCCGGACAAGCGGATAACTACGTCGAAGGTGTACGTCTTTCCATCTATGGTGATGCTGCCGAATTCCGTGCTTTCGATTCTCATGACCTGTCCTTCCATGGCCTGCAACTTTTACTGCACCCTCCCCTTATCAATGACTTCGGAGCGAGCACTATACTCGCCCGACTTACTCGCCACGCCCGTCGCGACGCCCAACTTGTAATGAACGGCATCGGGAAAATGCTAAACCGATATACCGGCATATACAAGTTCTCGCCGATGAACGTGAATATGCGCCGGCCGATCGAGGCGAAGCTGTACGACCATGAGGTCGGCAGCCCCTATAATATCGGCGTGGTGGTGCACCGATGACCCGCTCGACGATCCTTCTCACGCCTGGCGCGCTGTGGCCGGCGCTCGAGCGTGCGACGCGCCACGCGCTCGCATGCGGCGCGATGCAGCCCATCGAGACCGAGCAGGAAGTCGTGGAGGATGCGGGCGTGCGCTTTCTCGTGCGCCGCGTCTCGAGCCTCGCGCGGAAGGAAGTCGACCGGCGCGAGCGCGCTGCGAGCCCCGCGAATCCGTTTCTCCCCTACGAGCCGGACCTCTTCGTCGCGGAAGTGTCGGCGACACACGTCGCGTTGCTCAACAAGTTCAATGTGATCGACCCGCATCTGCTGGTGGTGACGCGGCGTTTCGTGCACCAGGAGTCGCTGCTCGACCGCGATGATCTGGCGGCGCTCTTGGCCTGCATGGCCGGGCGCGAGGCGCTCGGTTTCTACAACGGCGGGGTTACGGCCGGCGCGAGCCAGCCGCACAAGCACCTGCAGATGGTGCCGCTGCCGCTCGGGGAAGGCGGGGCGCTCACGCCGATCGACGCGGTGCTCGACACGGTGCCGCACCGTCCGGGGTTCTGCACGGTGCCGCGGCTCCCCTTCCGGCACACCTTCGCGTGGCTCGAACCCGCGCTCTCCGACGATCCGCTCAAGGCCGCGGCGCGGTTCGAAGCCCTTTACCTCGCGGCGATCGCGCACATCGGCGTCACGGCGGTCGAGCGCGAGGGCGAGCGCCGGCAGTCCGCGCCCTACAACCTGCTGCTTACTCGCCGCTGGCTGCTCGCCGTGCCGCGGGCACACGAGCACTTCGACTCGATCTCGGTCAACGCTCTTGGATTCGCCGGTTCGCTCTTCGTGCGCGATGAGGCCCAGCTCGCGGCGGTAAAACGCACGCGGCCGATGGCAGTGCTGCGCGCTGTGGCGGACGGCTGAGCGTACCGGAAGCGATGGTCAGTGCAGATCAAACACCCTGCACGCAGGAGGAGGCACGATGATAACGGCGACGGATCTCAAAGCAGGAACGGTGATCAATCTCGACGGCGAACTCCATAGCGTCGTCAGCGCGGAGCACCACGCCGGCGCCGGCAAGTTCGGCAGCATGGTGTTCGCCAGGGTCAGGAATCTCCGGACGGGTCACATGAAGGAACTGCGGCTTCACCCGGAAGACAAGCTTGAGGACGCGGAGCTCGAGCGCAGGGAAGTGGAATATCTGTACACCGACGGCGCCGAGTTCTACTTCATGAATCCGGAGACCTTCGAGCAGATCAGCCTGCCTAAGGAGGCCGTCGGCGCGTACGAGAAGTTTCTACTGCCCAACACGCGCGTGCCGGTGGAGTTGCACGAGGGCCGCCTCGTCAGCGTTGCCTTTCCGGCGGCCGTGGAGTTGAAAGTCGTCACTGCGCCGGCGGGCTTGCGCGAGCACGACACCGCCTATAAGACCATCGTGCTCGAAAACGGGCTGGAGGTGCTGGCGCCGCAGTTCATCAAGGAAGGCGATGTCGTGAAGATCGAGGTCGCCACCGGCAAGTACCTGGAGCGCGTGCGGCGCGAGGGCAAGAAAGTTTAAAGACGCCGAGCCAGGCGATCGGCAAGGCGCAGGGCCTCCGGGATCCGGTAGCTGCCATGCATGCTGCTTATGAGCGCGCCGGCTTCCCTGAGATCAATATCGATGCTCGTAACGAACAAAGGCTTCTTCGACAGCCCGCGATAGGCGAGATCAACTAGCGGCGAGCCGTGAAGGGCCACGAACTCTGTTTTGGCAACGCCGATGACCGGTGAGGCGCGCCGGAGCGCTTCGTGCAAGTGCGCACCAACGTGGGACCTCAGGGTCAGACTCGATTTTCCTTCCGCTAATTTACTTTCTGATCAGCAGTTGGCTTTGTGTCGAGTCTGACCCTCATGGCCCGCATTGCTATGGTAGTGCCAGAGCACCTTTTGAGTCGGCGAGATCTGAAGTTCATTGATGCGGAAGCCGGGCCGCTCGGCATGATATTGCCGGCGCTCGACTTCATAGAAATGGCTCGCATCCTTCATCGGTTCCATTGTTTCCTCCGCTTGGGGTCTCGCCTAGAGCCTGTTATGAACTTGAGATGAGCGGAATGATTCGATGGAGCATGAGGCAAGCAAAGGCGAGGTAATGGAA
>Ga0156176_1267_pt1 | contig 17057 bp, 18 predicted proteins | sample RifCSPlowO2_12_FD_107829 | JGI IMG/M metagenome (GOLD analysis project Ga0156176, IMG submission 107829) | Betaproteobacteria bacterium RIFCSPLOWO2_12_FULL_62_58
AGCCACTCGGTGCGCGCCCGCTCCAGGAACTTCAGATAGTTCGCGTAATAGACAACGCCGCCGCTGTCGGTGTCTTCGTAATAAACGCGAATCGGCCAGGAGAAATCGCCAAGCGCGGAACGATGAGCGATGAGCGGTCGCCGCCGGGACGAGTTCATCGTTCCTTGTTCATCATTCATCGCTCTTGGACTCGTTCCACAAATCCGGCGTGCCGGCGGCCTGGGGCTGGGCCAGGCCGAAATGGCGGTAGGCGGACACCGTGGCCATGCGCCCGCGCGGGGTGCGCTGCAGGTAGCCCTGCTGGATGAGGTACGGTTCGAGCACATCTTCGATGGTGTCGCGTTCCTCCCCGATCGCCGCCGCCAGGTTGTCGACGCCGACCGGCCCGCCGCTGAATTTTTCGATCACGGCGAGCAGGAGCTTGCGGTCCATCACGTCGAACCCGAGCGGGTCGACATCGAGCATCTTCAGAGCGGCATCCGCTACTTCGTGCGTGATCTTGCCTTCCGCCCTCACCTCGGCGAAGTCGCGCACCCGGCGCAAGATCCGGTTCGAGACCCGCGGCGTGCCGCGCGAGCGGCCAGCGATCTCTCGCGCGCCTTCCGCGCTGACCTCGACTTCGAGCAGCCTGGCCGAGCGCTGCACGATGCGCATCAATTCGTCCGGCGAATAGAATTCGAGGCGCGCGACGATGCCGAAACGGTCGCGCAGGGGATTTGTGAGCATGCCGGCACGCGTGGTGGCGCCGACCAGCGTGAACGGCGGCAGATCGAGCTTGACCGAGCGCGCGGCCGGGCCCTCGCCGATCATGATGTCGATCTGGAAGTCCTCGAGCGCGGGATAGAGGATTTCCTCGACCACCGGCGAGAGCCGGTGGATCTCGTCGATGAACAACACGTCGTTGGGCTCGAGGTTGGTGAGGATCGCCGCGAGGTCCCCGGCGCGCTCGAGCACGGGGCCGGAGGTATGGCGCAGGTTCACGCCCATCTCGCGCGCGATGATGTGCGCGAGCGTGGTCTTGCCGAGCCCCGGCGGGCCGAACAGCAGCACATGATCGAGTGACTCACGCCGCTTGCGCGCCGCCTCGATGAAAATCGAAAGCTGGCCCCGGATCTTTTCCTGGCCGATATACTCGTCAAGCGCCTTCGGGCGCAGCGCGCGCTCGAAGACTTCTTCCTGCGGCGAAGCGGGCGCGGCCGAGATCAGACGGTCAGTTTCAATCATGGAAATTCAGAGAGGCGTGAAGCGTGAGGCGTGAGGCGCAAGGGTATCGGGTCTGCACGCTTTTTCTTCTCACACCTAACTCCTCACCCCTCACGATTTTGAAAGAAGCTTAAGGGCCTGGCGGATCCCTTCATTCACGTTGGCGCCGGACGGCAACTGCTTGATCGCCCACGCCGCTTCCTTGTCATTGTATCCCAGCGCCAGCAGCGCATTGACGATGTCATTGCTGGAACTTGCGGCCCCGGACGCAGCCGTCGCGACCACTTTCAATTCGAGCTTGTCACGCAATTCCAGCAGCAGGCGCTCGGCGGTCTTCTTGCCGATGCCGGGAACCTTGGTGAGCCGGCTGCTGTTCTGCTCGCTCACCGCCTGGTGCAAATCGGCGACGCTCAGGCCCGAGAGCACCGCAAGCGCGGTACGCGCACCGACGCCCGAGATCTTGAGCAACTGCCGGAAAACCTGGCGCTCCTGCTCTGTGGCGAAGCCGTAGAGATGATGCGCGTCTTCGCGCACGATCAGATGCGTCAGCAGCGTAACTTCGGTACCGGTGGCCGGAAGTTGATAGAGAGTGCTCATCGGCACGTCGATCTCGTAACCGACGCCTTGCACGTCAACCACGATCTGTGGCGGGTGCTTCGCGATCAGCTTGCCGCTGATTCTTCCAATCAAACCAGCCTCCCCCGGCGCATGCGATACCCCGTCGTCGCGAGCCCGCCCATGCCTTGCCCACCGTGCGCGTGGCAGATGGCGCACGCCAGCGCGTCGGCCGCATCGGGACTGGGGGCCCCGGCGAGCCTGAGCAGCCGCCTCACCATTTCCTGCACCTGTTCCTTCTTGGCGTGGCCGTTGCCGACCACCGCCTGCTTGACCTGCAGCGCAGTGTATTCGGCCACCGGCAGGTTGTGTATGACCGCGGCGCAGATCGCCGTGCCGCGCGCCTGGCCCAGGAGCAGCGTCGTTTGCGGGTTGGCGTTGACGAACACTTTTTCGAGCGCGACCTGCTCGGGTTTGCAGGTGGCGATCACTTCGGTAAGCCCATCGAGGATGGTTTTAAGACGGGCGCTCAATTCGCCGTTGGGCACCTTGATGCAGCCGCTGGTGACGTACGTGAGCTTCTGGCCGGATTTATCCAGCACCCCGAAGCCCGTGATCCGGAGACCCGGATCGATGCCGAGAATTCGCGTACGCGAATTCGGAGAGGCGAGAGGCGAAAGGCGAGAGACGGAAGATGCTGGGGGAGAAGCACGACTCCGGCGATGAGAAGTGGAAGTCATCTTGCCGCACCCTTGCGGCGCTCCGCGTTCATCAATCCGTTTAGCAGGGCGAATTCCCTGTTGATGGCATTTTCAAGTTCCGCTTCTTTTGGCGGGAATTGCTCCGAAAGCGTGTACACGGCTTTTACGAGAGCAATCGCTTGTTGCCAAGCCGCGAGATTGTGGTGCGCACGCGCCATTCACCCTCCTCTCGCCTCTCTCCTCTCGCCTCTCTAGCCGCCGTCAAAGACGGCGGTCGTATAGACTTCCTGCACGTCGTCGACCGCTTCCAGCGCATCGAGCAGCCGCTGCATGCGCGCGGCGTCGTCGCCGGTCAGCGCGTTCTCGGTAGTCGGCTTCATCGTGACTTCCGCGAGCGCGGGCTTGAAACCGGCTTTTTCGAGCGCGCCTCTCACCGCGGAGAAATCGTGGGGCCCGGCGATCACCTCGATGCTGCCGTCGTCGTTGGTGACGACGTCCTCGGCGCCGGCCTCGATCGCCGCTTCCATGAGTTTGTCCTCGTTCGTGCCCGGCGCGAACAACATCTGGCCGCAGTGCTTGAACAGGAACGCGACCGACCCGTCGGTGCCGAGGTTGCCGCCATTTTTGGTGAAAGCATGACGCACGTCGGCCACGGTGCGGTGCTTGTTGTCCGTCATGCAGTCGACCATCACCGCAGCACCCCCGATGCCGTAGCCTTCGTAGCGCACTTCCTCGTAATTGACACCCTCGAGACCCCCGCTGCCGCGCTTCACCGCGCGCTCGACATTCTCCTTCGGCATGTTGTTGTCGTAGGCCTTGTCGATCGCCAGCCGCAGCCGCGGATTGGCAGCCGGATCGCCGCCGCCCAGTCGCGCCGCGACCGTGATCTCCTTGATCAGCCGCGTGAAAATCTTGCCGCGCTTGGCGTCCTGCCGGCCTTTGCGGTGCTGAATATTGGCCCATTTCGAATGACCCGCCATGCCGCCCTCTAAAAGAGCAAATAACCCGTTAAAATATCTGAAATTTTACCATACCGACCCGCGGGAGCCGCCATGCCGGAACCGATACTTTGCGCAGTCGCGTTCCCGCAAGGCAAGCCGCGGTGAGTTCAAGCGAACATTCCCGCGGCTACCTCGTCGCCGGTCTTTTCCTCGCGATCGGGGGCGTCGTCTGCTTCTCGATCCGGCCGATCTTTATCAAGCTTGCCTACGCTTACGTCGTTGATCCCGTCACCCTGCTCGCGCTGCGCATGATTTTCTCCCTGCCGTTTTTCATCATCGCCGCGGTCTGGGTGCGAAGTGGCGCGCAACACCGGCCGCTGGCGGGCCGCGAGCTCGCCGCGGTTGCCGCGCTCGGCGTGCTGAGCTATTACGGAGCGAGCTTTCTCGATTTTCTGGCGCTGCAGTACATCTCGGCCGGCCTCGGGCGACTGCTGCTTTTCATCTACCCGACGATCGTGGTCATGCTGTCGGCTCTGGCGCTCGGCCGACGCGTAACGCGGTGGGAACTGCTTGCCCTCGTTCTGACCTACGGCGGACTGGTGCTGGTATTCGCCCATTCCCTGGAGGGCGAGCAGAAGGAGTTCTGGCTGGGCGCCTCGCTGGCATTCGCGAGCGCCGTCTGTTACGCGGTTTATCTTGTCGCCGGCAGCGAAGTCATCGCACGCGTGGGATCGGTGCGGTTCACCGCGTATGCGATGAGCGCGGCGAGCGCCGCCTGCATCCTGCAGTTTTTCCTGCTGCGCCCGCTCGCGGCGCTCGACCTGCCGCTGCCGGTCTACCTCTACGCGATCGGCATGGCCGTCGTTAGTACGTTGATCCCGGTGTTCATGACGTCCGAAGCGTTGCGCCGCGTGGGCGCCAACACCGTCGCAATCGTCGGCGCGCTGGGTCCGGTCACCACCATCGCGTTCGGCTACTTGGGGCTGGAGGAGATCATGACGCCGTTGCAGATGGCGGGCGCCGCCCTGGTGCTGGTTGGCGTGGTGGTGATCAGCGTCAAGCCAAGGACGGCTTAGGCGGCCACATCTCCCGGGTTGAACTTGGGGCGCAGCACGCACTCTAAGCGCAAGTCTCTGCCACAGGAGGATCAGTACCCGAGGTGGAACCGGAAAACCAGCAACACCGCCTGCCGCGGCGCGTGCGCCGCGGCAGGCGCATAGAGTTCGTCGGCATCGCCTGCGGCACCGGCGCACCTGATCCCGGCTGCGGTGACGCGCCTGAGACGCTACGTCGCAACGGCATCGCTGAAATGCTCACTGCACGCGGGATACCGGCTCTCTGGAACGCAACCCTTTACGCCGATCCCGCCGCAACCGACCCGTGCTCCGCCGTGAGCGGCATCTGCGAGCGGCTGGCGCTGCGCGTGCCCGACATCGTTTCCCGCGGCGCGCTACCGGTGGTGCTCGGCGGCGACCATTCCTGCGCAATCGGCACCTGGAAAGGTATTGCCCAGGCGCTCGCTCCGCGCGGATCGCTGGGCCTGATCTGGATCGACGCCCACATGGACGCACACACGCTTGAAACCACGCCGAGCGGAAGGCCGCACGGTATGCCGCTCGCTTGCCTCTTGGGATACGGCGCACCCGACCTGGTAACTATCGGCGCCGGCGCGCGGCTCGACCCTGAGAAAGTGTGCCTGATCGGGGTGCGCAGCTTCGAAGCCGGCGAAGCGGGGTTGCTCCGGCGCCTCGGCGTGCGCGTGATCCGCATGCCCGAAATCAGGCGACGCGGGTTGGCCGCGGTGATGCACGAAGCGCTCGGCATCGCCGCCGCCGGCGCCGCGGGATTCGGCGTAACGCTCGACCTCGACGCCCTCGATCCGCGCGACGCGCCCGGCGTCGGCAGCCCGGTCGCGGGCGGGATACGCGCGCACGAACTGCTGCCCGCGCTGGAACCGTTGGCTCGCAACACCGCCCTGGCCGGCGTGGAAATCGTCGAGTACAACCCGCACCTCGACCGCGACGGAAAGACCGGTGCGCTGGTGCCTGAATTGCTCGCTGTAATGCTCGGTGCGCGCCGGGGCGTACAGCGCCGCGCGGCCTAACCTGGCTTTCAATATCCGCATCGGCGCCAGGCGGTTGTGCGAAGATATCAAGAAATCAGACGCAGGTGTGACCGGAGGCGGTGGCATGTTAGTGCGATTCAACAGCGATGCCGGCATGATCACCATGTTTGGCGACGTGGCCGTTACGCTGCTCAAGATGATGGGCCAGAGCGGCGCGGTTCCGGGCGCCATCCGGCCGGAGGATATCCCGCCCGCGCTCGAACGCCTCAAACGCGCGGTTGCCGCGCACGGGGAACCGTCACCCACGCCTGACGATAAGAATCAGGACGCCGAACCCCGGGTGTCGTTGCGGCAGCGTGCGTTTCCGTTGATCGAGTTGCTCGCCCGCGCGGCGAAGCGCGAGTGCCATGTCATCTGGGAAGAAGAGCGACCGCTGCTGGGCTGACGCTCACGCCGATCACCGCGCGGTCGGTACCGCGCGAATTCAGCGGCGGCCTGCTGTCCGCTGCAATTCGCTCAGATAAAACGGCGCTCTGCGTCCGTTTTATCAGTATTTATCAGACGTTAAATCGGAAGAAGACGACGTCGCCATCCCTCACGAGGTAGTCCTTGCCTTCGAGCCGCATCTTGCCGGCTTCCTTGGCGCCCTGCTCGCCATTGCAGGCGATGTAATCGTCGTAGGCGATCACTTCAGCGCGGATGAAGCCTTTTTCGAAGTCGGTGTGGATGACCGCGGCGGCCTGCGGCGCGGTGTCGCCCTTGTGGATGGTCCACGCCCGCACTTCCTTGGGACCCGCGGTGAAGAAAGTCTGCAGGCCGAGCAGCGCATAGCCGGCGTGAATCACACGGTCGAGCCCCGGCTCGTCCATCCCCATGTCGGCGAGGAACAGGGCTTTGTCCTCGTCGCTCATGTCGGCGATTTCGGCCTCGATCGCGGCGCATACCGCGACCACCGGCGCGGCTTCCTGCGCGGCGTGCCGCTTCACCGCTTCGAGATAGGGATTGCCTTCGAAACCGCCCTCTTTCACGTTGGCGACGTACATGGCCGGCTTCGCAGTCAGCAGGCATAGCGGTCTCAGGACCGCTTTGTCCGCCTCGTCGAGCTCGAGTGCGCGCACCGGCCGCGCCTCGTTCAGCACGGCCTGGCATTTTTCCAGCGCGGCGACCAGGCGCTGCGCTTCCTTGTCGCCGCCGGCGCGCGCGGCTTTGCCATACCGCGCGAGCTGACGCTCGACGGTCGCGAGATCGGCCAGCGCGAGCTCGGTGTCGATCGTTTCGATATCGGACACGGGATCGATTTTGCCCGCGACGTGCACCACGTTCGGGTCGTCGAAACAGCGCACGATGTGAGCGATCGCGTCGGTCTCGCGGATGTTGGCGAGGAACTGATTGCCCAGTCCCTCGCCTTTGGACGCGCCGGCGACCAGCCCCGCGATATCGACGAACTCGACGACTGCCGGCGTCACCTTTTCAGGCTTTGCGAGCTGCGCGAGTTTTTCCAGGCGCGGATCGGGCACCGCGACAATGCCGACGTTGGGCTCGATGGTGCAGAACGGGTAGTTCTCGGCCGCGATGCCGGCCTTGGTGAGGGCGTTGAACAACGTCGACTTGCCGACGTTGGGCAGACCGACGATGCCGCATTTGAGTGACATGATGCGTGAAACGTGAAAAGGGACACGTGAAACGGAAAAGCGCTTCTAAAGCCACATTTCACGTTTCACGTTTCACCTTTCACTGACTTGGTATGCAGTTTCAGCATCGCGGCCTCGAGCTTGTGCTCCGCGACCAGCGGCCAGACTTCCAGCGCGCGCACCAATGCCTGTTCGATCTGCGCGAGTTCATCGGTGCGAGGCGCATGCAGCACGTAATCGATCACGTCCCGTTCGGTCACAGCCTGGTCGCGCGGGTGGCCGATGCCGATCCTGAGCCGCCAGAAATCCGGCGTGCCGAGCCCGGACGCGATGTCTTTCAATCCGTTGTGGCCGGACAGCCCGCCACCGAACTTGAGCTTGACGCTGCCGGGCACCAGATCGAGTTCGTCGTGCACCACGAGGATCTGTTCCGCCGCAATCCTGAAGAAGCCCGCCAGCGCCACCACCGCGCGACCCGATTCGTTCATGTAGGTGCCGGGCTTGAGTAACCATATCTCGCCGGCCGGCACCGCCACCTTCGCGACCTCGCCGTGAAAGCGCGCCATGGGCTTGAACTTGACGCCCGCCGCGCGCGCGACGCGTTCCACCCACCAGAAGCCCGCGTTGTGGCGCGTCGCCTCGTACTTCTTTCCTGGATTGCCGAGGCCGACTACCAGTTTCATGGAGTTAAGAGTAAAGAGTTTAGAGTGCCGTTATGGAGCAGCGCCCAGAAATCGGCTTGATTTAACGCTTAACACTCCACTCTCAGCGTAAAAAAAGCCCGCCATATTCGAGCTGCGGAACATGGCGGGCCTGCAGCGCGGAATGCCTGCGTCCGATTATTCCTTCTTGGCCGGTTCCTTCTTTTCGGCCTTTTCGGGTTCCTTCTTCTCCGCCTCCGCGCCCTCGGCGGCAGCGGCTTCGCCTTCGGCTGGCACCTGGCCGATGATCTCGGTGACCGGCGCCGCGACTTCCTCCTCGATCACGATCGCCTTCGGCACCTGCACCGTCACCACCGCCGGGTTGTCGTGCTTGAGCTTGGATATCGCCTCGACACCGTGCGGCAGCGCCAGTTCGTTGACGTGTATGGAATGAGCGAGCTGCAAATCCTTGAGGTCGATCTCGATGTACTCGGGCAGGTCGCCGGGCAGACACCGGATTTCGATGTCGTTCATCACGTGCTGCACTACGCCGCCGCCTACCTTCACACCCGGACAGATGTCGGCATTGACGAAATGCAGGGGCACCTTCATATGGATCTTCCTGTTCTTGTCGATGCGCTGGAAATCGGCGTGCAGCGCAATCGGCTTCCACGGATGCATCTGGAACTCGCGCAGCAGCACCTGTTCCTTGGCGCCGTTGATTGTCATATCGAGGATCGAGGCGTGAAAAGCCTCGAGCTTGAGGTGCCTCAACAGCGCGTTTTGGTCGAGTTCTACAGGTTGCACCGGCTTGTCCGCCCCGTAGATGATGCCGGGGACGCGTCCGCTGGTGCGCAGGCGGCGGCTCGCGCCCGTTCCCTGCAGCGTGCGCGGAAATGCGACGACTTCGATCTTCATTTCACTCTCCTAAGTTACGGGACGCCCGCGACCAGACCGCCCCAAAAAATACAACGCGGAACGCGGAATGCTGAACGCTGAACAAGAGAATTCCGTCTTCGCAGCGCGGAGTGTGTCCACGTTCATCGTTCATCGTTCATCGTTCATCGTTCATCGTTCATCGTTCATCGTTCATCGTTCATCGTTCATCGTTCAGTTCGCTATTCAACGAATAGCGAACTGACCGAGTCCTCGGCGCTGATGCGGCGCATGGTTTCGGCGAGCAGGCTCGCCACCGTCAGCACGCGAATACGCCGGCAATTTCTCGCGTCCTCGTGCAGCGGGATGGTATCGGTCACCACCAGCTCATCAAGCGCCGAGCTTGAAATGCGCTCGACCGCCTTGCCCGACAGCACCGCGTGCGTGCAATAGGCCAGCACTTTCTCCGCGCCGTGCTGCTTGAGCGCGCCCGCCGCTTCGCACAGCGTGTTCGCCGTGTCCACCAGGTCGTCGACGATCACGCAGGTGCGGCCCTCGACTTCGCCGATGATATTCATCACGGTGGCCACGTTGGGCCGCGGCCGGCGTTTGTCGATGATCGCCAGATCCGCTTCGAGCCGTTTCGCCAGGGCCCGCGCCCGCACCACGCCGCCGACGTCGGGAGACACCACGACCAGATGCTGGTAATCGTGTTTCCACACGTCGCCGAGCATGATCGGTCCCGAGTAGATGTTGTCCACCGGGATGTCGAAAAACCCCTGGATCTGCTCCGAGTGCAGATCCATCGTCAGCACGCGGTCGACACCGGCACCGCTCATCATGTTGGCCACCACCTTGGCCGTGATCGGCACTCGCGCCGAGCTGGGGCGCCGGTCCTGGCGCGCGTACCCCATATAGGGGATGGCGGCGGTGACGCGGCCGGCGGAGGCGCGCTTAAGCGCGTCCACCATCACCAGCAATTCCATCAGGTTGTCGTTGGGCGGCGCGCAAATCGACTGCAGCACGAAAACGTCCTTGCCGCGCACGTTTTCGAGGATCTCGACCATCACCTCGCCGTCGCTGAAGCGGCCGACCTTGGCGCGGCCAAGCGGAATGTTCAGATGGCTGACCACGTCCCCGGCAAGCTTGGCGATGGCATTGCCGGTGAACACCATCAATCTGTCTAAAAGCACGCTCTCACCCCGAACAAAACAGGGCGGCCGCCCGCACCGCCCGTGCAAAATTGGCTGGGGAGGTAGGGATCGAACCTACGAATGCCGGAATCAAAATCCGGTGCCTTACCACTTGGCGACTCCCCAACAGTTCTAACGCCAACGGCCGATCATGCTGCATCGGCCGTCACGGCAAACCTTGGCTCGCGCTCAGCGCGCCAGACCGCGCAGCGGATGTCGCTCCAATCCGCGCGCGACGAATCCCTTCATGGAGCCGGGCAGCTTCGCCAGCACCGCGCGCGCCGTGTCCTCGCTGTCAAAGCCGGCAAACACGCCGCCGCCGGAACCGGTCATCATCGCCCGGCCGAATTGCCGCAGCCAGTCGAGATGTCGTCCCACTTCCGGATACTCCCGGCACACCAGCGGTTCCAGATCGTTCCCCGCAGGCTCAGCCGAAAAGCTTTGTATTGTAACCTTTTTTGAGTCTCGCTTCAATTCCGGGTGAGCAAAAATGCGAGCCGTGGCAACCGCCACAGGTGGCGTCAGCACCACGTACCACGCCGGTGGCAGGACGATCGGCCGCAGTTGCTCGCCAATGCCCTCGGCAAAAGCGTTGTCGCCAAACACGAATACCGGCACGTCGGCTCCCAGCTCCAACGCGATATCGAGCAGCCGCGCCTTGGGCAGGTCAAGCCCCCACAGCCGGTTCAGCGCCAACAACGTGGTGGCGGCATCCGAGCTGCCGCCGCCGAGTCCCGCGCCCAGCGGCACGCGTTTCTCCAGGGCGATATCGACGCCGAGCGCGTCGCCGGCTGCCCGCCGCAGCGCCCACGCCGCGCGCACCGCCAGGTCGTCCGCGGCATCGATTCCGGGCACCGCGTTCACGCGAGCGATCGCGCCGTCGCCGCGCACCCGGAAGGTCAGCGTGTCACCATAATCGATGAAACGAAATACCGTCTGCAGCAAGTGGTAGCCGTCGGCGCGCCGGCCCACGACGCGCAGCATCAGATTGAGTTTGGCGGGAGCGGGGAAGCTGCGGGTCTCGACGCTCATGGTGCAGCGGCATGGCGGCGCCAGGCGTCGATCACCAGCCGGATTTCATGGTCATCCCGGGCGAGATCGAGCCGGCGCGGCAGCCCCTTGTGCTCCTCGAGCGGGTAGTTGGCGAACACGATGCGCCAGCCATGCTGCTCCAGGCGGATCAGGCGCTGATTCGCGTCGCGCTCGACTGCTCCCGGCGCGCTGCCGGGCGCGATCTCGCCCCGCACCCAGTATTGCAGGCGCGCGAGCGGCAACTCCCAGCCCAGCGCCTGGCGCGTCAGGCTGTCGACGCTGATCGCGCGGTATTGCTGCTGGTCGGCGCCGGTGAGCGTTGCGCCGTCGGGCTCGTTGACGATGTGAGCCAGCGTCTGGCCGATCGGGGTGAGCAGCCAGATCTCGTCGCGCCCCGGCCCATGCTGCCAGCGCAAACCGGAGGAAAAAGCACGGCCATCGTAGCGCACCAGCACCCGGCCCGAGAGATCGAACGGTGTCGGCGACGGTTCTCCCGGACCGCCCGCGTCCGGCGACAGCGTCGCGCACCCGGCGACGATGAGCGCGGCGGCCAGCGCGGCCGTTCTCAACGAGATCATCGCGCCGCGGGATTACTCGCCTGAATGAAGCGCTTGACGGTGTTCTGCAACAACTCGTTCTTGGGGTGTTCCTTGAGCACTTCGGACCAGATTTTCTGCGCCTGCTCGCGCTGGCCCTCGGCCCACAGCACCTCACCCAGGTGCGCCGCGATCTCGGGGTCCGGACGCAGCGCATAGGCGCGCTGCAGATAGCTCAGGCCCTCCTTGTTCCGGCCCTGTCGATAGAGCACCCAGCCCATGCTGTCCATGATGAACGGGTCCTCGGGCGCGAGCTTCAACGCGGTCGCGATCAGCTCGCGCGCTTCGCTCAGGCGCTCGTTGCGGTCGGCCATCGTGTAGCCGAGCGCGTTATAGGCATGCGCGTGATCGGGCCGGATCTGGATGAGTTTTCTCAGGTTGCTTTCGAGCACGTCGAAGCGGTTGACTTTCTCCGCCGCCATCGCGTGGTCATAGAGCAGATCGGGGAAGTCGGGCAACTTCTCGAGCGCCCGGCCCAGCAGATCGAACGCGTCCTGGTACGCCGCCGCCTCGCGCAGCAGTTGGGCTTCGGCCTGCGTCAGCTGCACGCGCTGCTGGTTGTTTTCTGCGCTTACTTGCTGCAGGTGCTTGCGGGCATCGCCGAGCCGGCCCTGCTTCGCCAGCACGCCTGCATAGCGCGCCTGGGCGCTGATGTACTGTTCACCGGGACCAATGGTTTGGTACCACTTGAGCGCTTCGTCGTAGCGTTTGCGTTCCTCGTTGACCTGCCCCAGATAGAGGCGCACCGCATCGGGGTCCTTGTAATTCATTTCCAGCGCGCGCCTGAACTGAGCCTCGGCGGCATCGTAATCGTTGGCCTGCATGGCGAGCAGCGCCACCGCCATCGTCACATCGGCATTGTTCGGAAAATCGGCAAGCAGCACTTCGAACTGCTTGCGGGCTTCGTTGTAGTTTTTTTCGTTAACCAGCAGCCGCGCGTAGTTAAGCCGCACATCCTTGGATCGCGGATACTGCTTGAGATAATCGGCGAGGTAAGCGAGCGCCTCGCTGTTGGAGCGCCGCTGCAGCACCTGCGCCTGGAAGAGAGCGGCGATTTCCCAGTCCGGCCTCAAGCCCAGTGCGGCGCGCGCTTCCGTGAGCGAGAGTTCGGATTCATCGGCGTTCCACGCCGCCTGGGCCACCGCGAGCCGCGCCTCAGGCACTTCGGAATAGGGCTTCGCCAGCGCCTGCATCAGTTCCGACACCGCCTTCTTGTCCTCGTGCCGGGCGAGCAGCGCGGAAATCTGCAGGAAAGCGGGCCCGACATTGGGCTTGGCAGCGGCCACCCATTTTTCGAGATGCGGCAAGGCGTCGGCGAGCTGTGCCTGATTGACCAGCAGCGTCGCAATCACCTGGCGCGCCTGCGGCGACTCCGGATCAGCCTGCAGCCAGATGCCGGCAGCTTCGATCGCCGCCGCGATGAAGCGCGCGTTCCAGGCAATCTCCGTCGCGCGCTGTGCCACACGCGGATCGCGCGTCTCGCGCGCGAGTTCAAGATACGCCGGCACCGCGACGTGCGGTTGTCCGCGCTGCGCGGCAACTTCCGCCAGCATCATCTTGAACAGCACCGCTTCGGTGAGTTCCTGTCCGGGCAACGGCGGCTGGCGCCGTTCCGGTCTCGCCACGACAACTTTGGCCGGCGGTTTGGCCTGGCTCGTGGCCGGTGGCGCCGCGCTCGCGGGCGGCTGGGTCGGCTGCTGGGCGCACGCGGCAAACATGGCACACGCCGCGATGGCAGCCAGTCTGGGAATCGTCATAATGTGAACGGCCGGTTGCGGCCGCCGCAGGATAAATCGGTGAACGTGAAGAAAAAAAGCGCCCGCTGCTTCATAAACGACCACATATTAGGTATATTTTGCGCACACCACAAGACACCGCAACGAATTGCGCACCGTCGATGTCCGATCAGCAAACGGTCACCACGATCTCCGCGCGCGGGCTCACGCGCAGTTTCGGCGCCCATACCGCAGTCAACTGCATCGATCTCGAACTCAAACGCGGGGAAGTGCTCGGTTTCCTGGGCCCCAACGGCGCCGGCAAAACCACGACCATGCAGATGCTGACCGGCAATCTCGCGCCCTCCAGCGGCGCGGTCAGCATTTGCGGCATCGATCTGCTCGATGACCCTGCTCGCGCCAAGGCCAAGATCGGCTATCTGCCGGAAACGCCGCCGCTGTATCGCGAGCTCAACGTCGACGAATATCTGCTGCTCGCCGCCAAGCTGCACCGCGTGGCCAAGGCCGCTCGCCGCGACGCCATCAATATTGCCAAGCAGCGCTGCGGGCTCGCCGGCGCCGGCAAGAAGCTGATCGGCACGCTGTCGAAGGGCTACCAGCAGCGCGTCGGGATCGCGCAAGCCATCGTGCACAGCCCCGACGTGGTCGTTCTCGACGAGCCGACGGTCGGTCTCGATCCGAATCAGATTCGCGAGATCCGCAGCCTGATCCGCGAACTCGGCGGCAAACACAGCGTCATCCTGTCCACCCACATCCTGCCGGAGGTCGAGGCGATATGCGACCGCGTGCAGATTCTCCATCACGGCAACCTGGTCTACAGCGACACCATCAGCGCGCTCAAGGAATTTCACAGCGGGCGCACGGTGCTGCTCGGTTTGCGCCGGCCGCCGCCACCGGCGGAATTGGCGGCGCTGCCCGGTATCGCGGCAGTGGAAAAGGTGTCGGCAACGCTGTTTCGCATGCAATTCGCCCCAAACCATGATCCGACCGACGAACTCGTCAAACGTTCAGTCGGGCAAGGCTGGGGCCTCTACCAGCTCGCGCCGGCGCAGACCAGCCTCGAAGACGTATTCGTCAACCTCACCCAGCGCGAGGAAAATGCATGAAGGACTTCAGCCACAGAGATCACGGAGGACACCGAGAAGTACCGGGACGGAACGGCAGGTTTACCTCTGTGCTCTCTGTGCCCTCTGTGGCTAAAGGGTATTAAATGATTTTCACCATCGCCGGCAAGGAACTCAAAGCACTGTTCGCCTCACCCCTGGCGTGGGTGGTGCTGACGGTAATGCAGATCATCCTCGGCTACAGCTTTCTCAAACGGCTCGACGATTTCCTGCAGCTCCGGCCGCGGCTCGTCCAGATGACGAGCCCGCCCGGCGTCATGGAACTGGTCGCGGCGCCGACCTTCGGCACCGCTGCGGCGGTGCTGCTGTTCGCGGTGCCACTCCTCGCGATGCGGCTCATCGCCGAGGAACGGCGCAACCAGACGATGGTGTTCCTGATGTCAGCGCCGGTGTCGATCGCCGATATCGTAGTCGGCAAGTTTCTGGGCCTCGTCGCGTTCCTGCTGCTCGTCATCGGGCTGATCGTGCTGATGCCGCTCGCGCTTGCCGGCGCCACGCGTCTCGACTATGGCCTGCTCGCAAGTCTCACCGCCGGTCTTGCCCTGCTTGCCACATGCTTCGCCGCAGTCAGCCTCTATGTGTCGTGCCTCACCGTGCATCCGATGGCGGCGGCAATCGGCGCGTTCAGCGGGCTGCTGGCGATGCTGCTGATGGGCGAAACCGCCGGCGATGGCCTGCGCGCGCGCGGCTGGCACATACCGGCCGCGCTCGCCCAGGTCCTCTCCCCGCTCAAGAATTTCGAACCGCTGAGCAGGGGTCTCATTGATACCTATGCCATCGCCTGCTCGGTGCTGTTGACCGTCGCTTTTCTCGTGCTGGCGATTCGCAGGCTCGACGCCACGCGGCTGAGGGGTTAGCGCAATGCAACTGACCCGCAAGCTGCGCCTGCAGCTGCTCATGCAAAACGGTTTGTTCCTGGTGCTGCTGGTCGTACTGGTCACGCTGCTCGCCTATCTGGCGCGTGAATACCGCAACGAATGGGATGTCACGCGCAGCACGCGCAACACGCTGTCGCCGGCGACGCTCGGCGTGCTGAAGCAGCTGGACGGTCCGCTCAATATCACCGCCTACGCCATGACCCAGGACGCGGGCGGAGCCAACGTGCATAAGCGCATCGAGGAGCGCCTGCGCGCCTACCAGCGCGCGAAACCCGACATTACGGTCACGCTGATCGACCCGCGCGAACAACCGAAGCAGGCGGAAGCCGCCGGCATCCGCACGCCGAACGAAATGGTGGTCGAATACAGGAAACGCAGCGAGCACCTCGCCGTGGAAGACTTCAACGAGCAGACGTTCGCCAATCTGTTGATGCGGCTCGCGCGCGGCACCAACAGCCTGGTGCTGTGGCTCGACGGGCACGGCGAAAGGAAGCTCAACGGCGTTGCCAATCACGACCTGGGTGATTTCGGCCGCCAGTTGCAGCAGAAGGGTTTCCGGTTGAACAGCGTGAATCTGGCGGTGGCGCAGGAAGTGCCTGCCAACGCCGCCGTGCTGATCATCGCCAGCCCGCAGGTCGACCTGCTCGCCGCCGAAGTTGAGAAGATCGAGCGTTATCTTCAGAGCGGCGGCAATTTGCTGTGGCTGATCGATCCCGAGCCGCTGCGCGGGTTGCAGCCGATCGCCGAGATGCTGCGAGTGGTGCTCACCCCGGGCACGGTGGTGGATTTCGTGCTCACGCCCCGCAACGGCCCGCCGGTATTCGCGATCGGCGCAGCCGGCAATTATGGGCGGCACCCGATCACCAGCGGCTTCAGTCTCAACACATTGTTTGCGCACGCACGTCCGATCGGCGCCACGGAAAACGACGAGTGGCGCGTGACACCGCTCATCGACGTCGCGCAACGCGGCTGGGTGGAGGTCGGCAAGCTCGATCGGAACGTCACGTTCGACAAGGCGCGCGACATCCCCGGCCCGGTCACCGTCGCGCAGGCGTTCGAGCGCTCCGTCGGCGACCGGCAGCAGCGCGTGGTGGTCGTCGGCAACGGCTATTTTCTGTCCAACACTTTTCTCGGCAATGGCGGCAATCTCGACCTCGGTCTCAACATGGTCAACTGGCTTGCCGGCGCCGACGACCTGATCGCGGTCCAGCCGCGGCCGGCGCTGGACAGCAGCCTCGATATCGACCAGATCACGCTCTATCTCATCGCGTTTGCCTTTTTGATCGTCCTGCCGCTCGCCTTCGTGATCACCGGCACGGTGATCTGGTGGCGGCGGCGGCGAGCGACATGAAAAAATCATGGCTGCTGAATGCCGCCCTGCTGGTACTGGTTGTAGCGCTCGGGTGGTTCGCCTACCTCAAGCCGCGCAGCGATGAGCCGACAAGCTATGCCCTGTCGACGCTAAAGGCCGATCAGGTCGGACACGTCCGCCTCGAGCGCGGCGGAAGCCCTGCGATTGCGATCGAGAAAAAGGAAGACCTCTGGCTGATCACCGCGCCGTTCACCGCGCGCGCTGACCCGTTCCACCTGGAGCGTCTGCTCGCAATCGTCACCGCCCGGGCCGTGCATCGGTTCGCGGGAACGGATCTGGCGCGCTTCGAACTCGATCGGCCACAGGCGCGCCTCACTATCGACGGGCAAAGCTTCAGCTTCGGCACCGTCAGCGCGGTGACGCGCGAGCAGTACGTGTTGACCGGAGGAACGGTGTATGCGATCGATCCGCGCTACGGGGGGGCATTACCGGCAACCGCCGAGCAATTGATCGGAAGGCAGCTATTCGCGGGCAACGAGGCGCCGGTGCGTTTCGAGGTCGGGGATTTCAGCG
>Ga0156176_1230_pt1 | contig 17015 bp, 11 predicted proteins | sample RifCSPlowO2_12_FD_107829 | JGI IMG/M metagenome (GOLD analysis project Ga0156176, IMG submission 107829) | Betaproteobacteria bacterium RIFCSPLOWO2_12_FULL_62_58
CCTCACCCCAACCCTCTCCCCCGGTGACGGGGGAGAGGGGGTTGTTTTTGCTCGTTCACCCGTTCACTCGTTCACCGGTTCACCCGTTCAATATTTTCTTGGATGGATTCCAGACCATGACAACGCTGAACATTGCTGTTGCGGGAAGCTCCGGCCGCATGGGACGGATGTTGATCGAGGCAGTGCTGAACAGTCCCGGCATGCGGCTCGCCGCAGCGCTGGAGCAGGCGGGACACCCGCATCTTGGAAAGGATGCCGGGGAGCTGGTTGGCTCGGCGCGTGGGGTGAAGATCACCGACGATGTCGGACGCGCGCTGCAGGGATGCGATGTGCTTGTTGATTTCACGCGCCCCGAGGGCACGCTCGCGCATCTTGCCGTCTGCCGCAGCCAGGGCGTGAAAATGGTGATCGGCACCACCGGCTTCAGCGACGAGCAGAAAAAAGACATCGCCGGCGCCGCCCGCGATATCGCCCTCGTGTTCGCGCCCAACATGAGCGTCGGCGTCAACGTGACGTTCAAGCTGATCGAGGTGGCGGCGAAGGCATTGAGCGAGGGCTACGACGCCGAGATCATCGAGGCGCATCACCGGCACAAGGTCGATGCGCCGTCCGGCACTGCGCTCAAGATGGGCGACGTGGTGGCGAAAGCGCTGGGCAGGAATCTCGCCGAGTGCGCGGTCTACGATCGCGAAGGCGTCACCGGCGAGCGCAAGACCGGGACCATCGGCTTCGCCGTCGTGCGCGGCGGCGATATCGTCGGTGACCACACCGTGATGTTCGCGGGCACCGGCGAGCGCATCGAGATCACCCACCGCTCCAACAGCCGCGCCACCTACGCCGAGGGCGCCTTACGCGCCGCGCGGTTTTTGTCGGGTAAGAAAAGCGGCCTCTTCGACATGCAGGACGTGCTTGGGCTCAAGGGAGCCGAGTGAACGGGTGAACGAGTGAACAAGTGAACGAGTAACCCCGTTCCAACCCGCCGCGCTACATCGGTGCGGGGGCCGACACGGAAACTGGCTGACTTCTGTCCTCATCCGCAGGTGCGGGAAAGACCCGTTCACTCGTTCACCCGTTCACCTTTCACTGTTTTGCGGGCATTCGCCGGCGAAACCGCGTTGCTGCGCAACGCCTATTCGCGTATAATTCTTTCTTCAAGCAGCGGGACGGGTCTACAGCCTGTCCCGCTTTCCATATCCACCCCTGCAATCAAGAGGTTACGGTGTTGTCGCGCACGCCCGCCATGCTCGTACTCAAAGATGGCACGGTATTTCGCGGCACCTCCATCGGCGTTGAAGGGCTGACCGTCGGCGAAGTGGTGTTCAACACCGCGATCACCGGGTACCAGGAAATTCTGACCGACCCCTCGTATTCCCGGCAAGTCGTCACGCTGACCTATCCGCATATCGGCAATTGCGGCGTCAATCGCGAGGACGTGGAATCGAACCAGGTGTTCGCCGCCGGACTGGTGATCCGCGATCTGCCGATCGCCTCCAGCAACTGGCGCAAGACCTGGACGCTGCCGGAATATCTGGAGCGCGAGAACGTGGTGGCCATCGCCGACATCGATACCCGGAAGCTCACGCGCATGTTGCGCGACAAGGGCGCCCAGGACGGCTGCATCATGGCGGGGAAAATCGACGACGAGGCCGCGCTCAAGGCGGCGCGCGAGTTTCCGGGCCTGGTCGGCATGGACCTCGCCAAGGTGGTGAGTTGCGACCAGCCCTACGCGTGGGAGGAAGGCACGTGGACCCTGGGCCAGGGCTACGGCCGGCCTGCGAGCCCGCGCTTTCACGTCGTTGCCTACGATTACGGCATCAAGCGCAACATCCTGCGCAAGCTTGCCGCGCGCGGCTGCAGGCTCACCGTGTTGCCGGCGCAGACTCCGGCGGAAGAAGCGCTCGCCCTGAAACCTGACGGTATCTTTCTCTCCAATGGTCCCGGTGACCCCGAGCCGTGCGATTACGCGATCAAGGCCATCCGCAATTTTCTCGACGCCGGCGTTCCGATCTTCGGCATTTGCCTCGGGCATCAGTTGCTTGCGCTGGCAAGCGGCGCGAAGACCATCAAGATGAAATTCGGTCATCACGGGGCCAACCATCCCGTGCAGGACCTCGACACCGGGCGCGTCATGATCACCAGCCAGAACCACGGCTTTGCGGTCGATGCCGCGACGCTGCCCGCCAACGCGCGGGTGACGCACGTCTCGCTGTTCGACGGCAGCCTGCAGGGCTTCGCCCGCACCGACCGTCCGGCGTTCTGCTTTCAGGGCCATCCCGAAGCGAGCCCCGGGCCGCATGATGTGGACTATCTGTTTGACCGATTCGTCAAGCTGATGGAACAGAGCAAGTGTGAAGCAATGAATGGGTGAAGGAGGTGAACGAGTGAACGAGTGAACCCCCTCACCCCAACCCTCTCGCCCGGTGACGGGGGAGAGGGAGATACCCGTTCACTCGTTCACATGTTCACTCGTTCACGAAACAATGCCGAAAAGAACTGACATCAAGAGCATCCTCATCATCGGCGCCGGACCGATCGTGATCGGCCAGGCGTGCGAGTTCGACTATTCCGGCGCGCAGGCGTGCAAGGCACTGAAGGAAGAGGGCTACCGCGTCGTGCTCGTCAACTCCAATCCGGCGACGATCATGACCGACCCGGAGATGGCCGACGCGACCTACATCGAGCCGATCACCTGGCAGATGCTGGAGAAGATCATCGCCGCCGAGCGACCCGATGCACTGCTGCCGACGATGGGCGGACAAACCGCGCTCAACTGCGCGCTCGATCTCGCGCGCGAGGGCGTGCTCGAAAAATACGGCGTGGAGATGATCGGCGCCTCCAAGGCGGCGATCGACAAGGCCGAGGACCGCGAGAAGTTCAAGGCCGCGATGGCCAGGATCGGGCTGGCGAGCCCGCGCTCGGCGCTCGCGCACAGCATGGAGGAGGCGCTGCAGGTGCAGGCGATGGTCGGGTTCCCGGCCATCATCCGGCCGTCGTTCACGCTCGGTGGCACCGGCAGCGGCATTGCCTACAACCGCGAGGAATTCATTGCCATCGTCGACCGGGGGCTCGATGCCAGCCCCACCAACGAGGTGCTGATCGAGGAATCGGTGATCGGCTGGAAAGAGTTCGAGATGGAGGTGGTGCGCGACAAGAAGGACAATTGCATTATCGTGTGTTCGATCGAGAACCTCGACCCGATGGGCGTGCACACCGGCGATTCGATCACGGTGGCGCCGGCGCAGACGCTCACCGACAAGGAATACCAGATCATGCGCGACGCCTCGATCGCGTGCCTGCGCGAGATCGGGGTCGACACCGGCGGCTCCAACGTCCAGTTCGCGATCAATCCCGCCGACGGCCGCATGGTGATGATCGAGATGAATCCGCGCGTATCGCGCTCTTCGGCCCTGGCATCCAAGGCCACGGGCTTTCCGATCGCCAAGGTCGCGGCCAAGCTCGCGGTCGGTTACACGCTCGATGAGCTCAGAAACGAGATCACCGGTGGCGCAACACCCGCTTCCTTCGAGCCGACCATCGATTACGTCGTCACCAAGGTGCCGCGTTTCGCATTCGAGAAATTCCCGCAGGCCGACGACCGTCTGACCACCCAGATGAAATCCGTGGGTGAGGTGATGGCGATCGGCCGCACCTTCCAGGAATCGTTGCAGAAGGCGCTGCGCGGACTCGAGACCGGCGCCGACGGCTTCGACGAGAAAACCACCGACAACGATGCCATCGAGAACGAACTCGGCGATCCCGGCCCCGAGCGCGTCTGGTATGTGGCCGATGCCTTCCGCTGCGGCATGACGGTGGATATGGTCCACGAGCTCTCCCGCATCGATCCGTGGTTCCTCGCGCAGATCGAGGATATCGTGCGTCAGGAAAAAGCGCTCGCGGGCAATACGCTCGACACGCTCGACGCGCAGGCGCTGCGGCGGCTCAAGCGCAACGGTTTTTCCGACCGGCGGCTCGCCAAGCTCCTCGCGACCGACCAAGCCGCCGTGCGCGCTCGCCGCCACGAACTCGGGCTGCGTCCGGTCTACAAGCGGGTCGACACCTGTGCCGCCGAATTCGCCACCGGCACCGCCTACATGTATTCGAGCTACGAGGACGAGTGCGAGGCGCAGCCCACCGGCCGCAGGAAAGTCATCGTGTTGGGCGGGGGACCCAACCGCATCGGCCAGGGCATCGAGTTCGATTACTGCTGCGTGCACGCCGCGCTGGCGCTGCGCGAGGATGGATTCGAGAGCATCATGGTCAACTGCAACCCGGAGACGGTGTCGACCGACTACGACACATCCGACCGCCTGTACTTCGAGCCGCTCACGCTGGAGGACGTGCTCGAGATCGTTCACGTCGAGAAGCCATTCGGCGTCATCGTGCAGTTCGGCGGGCAGACGCCGCTCAAGCTCGCGCGCGATCTGGAGGCAAACGGCGTGCCGATCATCGGCACCACACCCGATTCGATCGACATCGCGGAAGACCGCGAACGCTTTCAGAAGCTCCTGAACAAGCTCAAGTTGAAACAGCCGTCCAACCGCACCGCGCGCAGCCCGCAGAAGGCGCTGGCGGTTGCCGAGGAGATCGGCTATCCGCTGGTGGTCAGGCCCTCCTATGTGCTGGGCGGGCGCGCGATGGAGATCGTCTACCAGCAGAGCGACCTTGAACGCTACATGCGCGAAGCGGTCAAGGTCAGTAACGACAGCCCGGTACTGCTCGACCATTTCCTGAACGACGCCACCGAGGTCGATGTCGATGCGGTCTCCGACGGCCAACAGGTGGTCATTGGCGGCGTGATGGAACACATCGAGCAGGCCGGCGTGCACTCGGGCGATTCGGCATGCTCGCTGCCGCCGTTCAGCCTGTCGCCGGAATTGCAGGAAGAAATGCGGCGGCAGACGGTCGCGATGGCGCGCGCGCTCAAGGTGGTGGGGCTCATCAACGTGCAGTTCGCGATCCAGGACAACGCGGTTTACGTTCTCGAGGTCAATCCGCGCGCCTCGCGCACCGTGCCCTTTGTGTCGAAAGCAACCAGCCTGCCGCTGGCCAAGATCGCGGCGCGCTGCATGGTCGGCCAAACGCTCGCCGAACAGGGCATCGGCGGAGAAATCGTGCCGCCCTATTACTCGGTCAAGGAAGCGGTGTTCCCGTTCATCAAGTTCCCGGGCGCCGACACCATATTGGGGCCGGAGATGAAATCGACGGGCGAAGTCATGGGCGTGGGCGCCACCTTCGGCGAGGCTTTCGTGAAGTCACAGATGGCGGCGGGCGAAAAGCTGCCGCTGGCGGGCAAGGTCTTCATCAGCGTGCGCGATGCCGACAAACCGCGCACGGTGGAGATTGCCCGCGCACTCGCGAAGCTCGGTTTCACGCTCGTCGCCACCCGCGGCACCGCGGCGGCGCTGGCGGCGGCGGGCTTGAACGTCACGGCGATCAACAAGGTGCAGGAAGGCCGGCCGCACGTCGTGGACATGATCAAGAACGCCGAGATCGCGCTGATCGTCAATACCGTCGAAGAGAAGCGCACCGCGGTGCGCGACTCGTACTCGATCCGGCGCGCGGCGCTGCAAGGGCACGTGACGCTGTATACGACGCTGTCCGGCGCGCGCGCGGCGTGCAACGGCATGGAGCAGTCGCGGGAACTGCGCGCGTATGCGGTACAGGGACTACACGCCAGGTTGCTCGAAGCTGTAAACTGAGCGAGATGAGCAAGGTTCCATTAACCGTCGCCGGCGCGGAAAAGCTGCGCGCCGAACTGCAGGAGTTGAAGACCGTGCGGCGGCCGGCGATCATCACTGCGATCGCCGAAGCGCGATCGCACGGCGACCTTGCGGAGAACGCGGAGTACCATGCGGCCAAGGAGCGGCAGAGCTTTATCGAGGGCCGTATCGCGGAAATCGAATCGAAGCTCGCCAATGCGCAGATCATCAATCCGACTTTGCTCGACGCGGACGGCCGTTGCGTGTTCGGCGCCACCGTCGAGCTCGAGGATGTAACCAGCCGTGAAGTCGTGACGTATCAAATCGTGGGCGAGGACGAGGCGGACATCAAGCTGGGCAAGATCTCGATCAGCTCGCCGATCGCGCGCGCGCTGATCGGAAAGTATTCGGGCGATGTCGCCGAGGTGCAGGCCCCGGGCGGGGTGCGGGAATACGAGATACTGGACGTCAAGTACATCTAGTGAACGGGTGAATGAGTGAATGAGTGAACCCCCTTACCCCAACCCGGCCCCCTCGCCCGCTGCGCAGGCTCTCCCCCAGTGGACGGGGGAGAGGGAGCTTTAACCCGTTCACCCGGTCACTCGTTCACCCTTCACCGCACTCTCGACGGCAACCGCCGTCACGAGTGCTGGTAGCTGCGTTTGGTGCGCCGCTTTTTCTTTTTCACGCTGCGGACGGACGTCCGGGCGGGCTGGGCTCCCTCGGGACGGGGCCGGAACACGACCAGGACTTTGCCGATATGCTGCACTGGTCCAGCCTCCAGCGTGCGGCAGATCTCGTCGATCAGTTGGTCCCGGTGACGCCGGTCAGCGCCCGGCACGCGGATCTTGATCAGCTCGTGGCTCTTGAGATGGGTGTCGATTTCCTTCACCACGGCGGATGTCAGGCCCGCGTCGCCGATCGTCACGACCGGTTGCAGATGGTGAGCGCGGGCCTTGAGCGCACGGCGTTCAGCAGGGGTAAGCGCAATCATTTCGGAAGTCTAAAGCAAAAACCATGGACAGGATTTACAAGATTGATTCAATGCTTTTGATTTAATCCTGTGAATCCTGAACAATCCTGTAAATCCTGTCTATTTTGGATTATCGATGGCCCGCAATAAGACCAGCAAGGCCTGGATGCGCGAGCACGTCACTGACCGGTACGTGAAACTGGCGCAGGCCGAGGGTGCGCGTTCACGCGCGGCCTATAAGCTGCAGCAGATCGACGAGCGCGACCGGCTGCTCAAGCCGGGGATGACGGTGGTTGATCTGGGCGCTGCGCCCGGCGGTTGGGCGCAGATCGCCGCCAAGCGCGTGGCGCCGGGCGGGCGGGTGATTGCCGTCGATCTGCTCGAAATGCCGGCACTGGCCGGTGTGGTTTTCATCCGCGGCGATTTCCGCAGCGAGGCGACACTCGCCGAACTCGAGCGCCTGCTGGGCAATCAGCCGGTTGATCTTGTGTTGAGCGATATGTCACCCAATATAACCGGTATCGCCAGCGTGGATCAGGCGCGCGCCGGCACGCTTGCCGAGCTTGCTCTGGAATTTGCGTTGAAGCATTTGAAACCACAAGGGAATTTCCTGGTCAAATCGTTTCAGGGTGAGGGTTTCGAGGCTTTTGTCAAAGTCCTGCGCCGGCATTTCACGCAGGTCGTGACGCGCAAGCCGCGGGCCTCGCGCAGCCGCTCGAGCGAAGTCTATTTGCTCGGTAAAGGAAAGCGCCCGTGAGCACGGGCATGAACGGCGCGTTTTTGCTGCACTGCGGGTGAAATGAGTTTAGAATTGAAATAGTTAGGCAACAAGGAGCTTACTTGAACAATCTGGTCAAGAATGTGGCGATCTGGCTGGTGATCGCGCTGGTCCTGATGACCGTATTCAATCAGTTCAGCGCGCGCCAGACAACGCAGAAGGCGATGGAGTATTCCCAGTTCATCGAAGAGGTGAAGCAGGGACGCATCGCCAAGGTGACGATCGAAGGGCGCGTGTTGAAAGGGATGAAGACCACCGGCGAGCGTTTCACCACGTATTCGCCGTCCGACCCGTGGCTGGTGAGCGACCTCTTGAAGAACGGCGTAATCATCGAGGCCAAGCCGGAAGAAGAGCCCTCACTCCTGATGAACATCTTCGTGTCGTGGTTCCCGATGCTGCTTTTGATCGGCGTGTGGATCTTCTTCATGCGCCAGATGCAGGGCGGCGGGCGCGGCGGCGCATTCTCTTTCGGCAAGAGCCGCGCGCGCATGCTCGACGAGTCGAACAACACGGTGACGTTCGCTGATGTCGCGGGCTGCGAGGAGGCGAAGGAAGAGGTTTCGGAGTTCGTCGAATTCCTGCGCGATCCTTCCAAGTTCCAGAAGCTCGGCGGGCGCATTCCGCGCGGCGCGCTGATGGTGGGTAACCCCGGTACCGGCAAGACACTCTTGGCGCGCGCGATCGCCGGCGAGGCCAAGGTGCCGTTTTTCTCGATTTCCGGCTCAGACTTTGTCGAGATGTTCGTCGGTGTGGGTGCGGCGCGCGTGCGCGACATGTTCGAGCAGGCCAAGAAGCACGCGCCGTGCATCGTGTTCATCGACGAGATTGACGCGGTCGGACGCCAGCGCGGCGCGGGCCTCGGCGGCGGCAACGACGAGCGCGAACAGACCTTGAACCAGCTGCTGGTGGAGATGGACGGCTTCGAAGCCAATATCGGCGTAATCGTGATCGCGGCGACCAACCGTCCCGATGTGCTCGACCCAGCGCTGCTGCGGCCCGGTCGCTTCGACCGCCAGGTGGTGGTGCCGCTGCCCGACATTCGCGGTCGCGAACAGATCCTGCTCGTGCACATGCGCAAAGTCCCGGTTGCACCCGACGTCAAGGCCGACATCATCGCGCGCGGCACGCCTGGATTTTCAGGCGCCGACCTCGCCAACCTCGTCAACGAAGCGGCGCTGTTCGCGGCACGCGGCAACAAGCGGCTCGTCGACATGGATGATTTCGAGCGCGCCAAGGACAAGATCATCATGGGCGCCGAACGCCGCTCGATGGTGATACCTGAGTATGAGCGCAGGAACACCGCTTATCACGAATCCGGCCACGCCGTGTGCGCGAAGGTGCTGACGAAGACAGACCCAGTGCACAAGGTGACGATCATTCCGCGCGGCCGCGCGCTCGGCGTTACGATGCAGCTGCCCGAGCAGGACCGCTACAGCATGGACCGCGAGCAGATTTATCAGAACATCTCCGTGCTGTTCGGCGGGCGTATCGCGGAAGAAATCTTCATGGGGCAGATGACGACCGGCGCCTCAAACGATTTCGAACGTGCGACCGAGATGGCGCGCAACATGGTCACGCGTTGGGGCATGAGCGAGAGCCTGGGGCCGATGGTCTATGGCGAGAACGAGGGCGAGGTGTTCCTCGGCCGCTCGATCACCACGCACAAGAACGTGTCGGAAACGACGATGCAGAAGGTCGACGCCGAAATCCGGCGCATCATCGACCAGCAGTATGCGCTCGCGCGCAAGATCATCGAAGACAACCGCGCCAAGGTGGAAGTGATGGCAAAGGCGCTGCTCGAATGGGAAACCCTCGACGCCGACCAGATCAACGATATCATGGAAGGCCGGCCGCCGCGGCCGCCCAAGCCGACGCAGGCGCCGCAAACTCCCAAGGACAGCACGCCAAACGCGGCGGCGACGGCTACACCGGCGCAGGAAGCGTAACAACCGAGAGGTGATAGGGGAAAGGAGAGAGCCGAAAAAACGGCGCTCACGCGTTGCGCTCTCTGGTTTCCGCCTCTCGCCTCTCGTCTATCGCCTCTCTTTTTTCCCTTGGCTCCGGTGCGGCATCTTCGTTGCGGCCGCTTCCTGCTCGCCTTAGACCGGCCGCTGATCATGGGCGTGGTTAACGTCACGCCCGACTCGTTTTCCGATGGCGGCAGGTACGCCACGACCGACCATGCGGTGGCGCATGCACGGTCGCTGATCGAGCAGGGCGCGGACATGCTCGATATCGGCGGCGAATCCACGCGGCCGGGCGCGGCTTCCGTTACGCTGGAGGAGGAACGGCGGCGTGTACTGCCGGTGCTGGAAGCACTGCAGGATTGCGGTGTTCCAGTATCAGTCGATACGCAAAAGCCCGCGCTGATGCGCGAGGCGATCGCGGCAGGTGCAGCCATGGTGAACGATATCAACGCGCTCGCTGCGCCCGATGCGCTCGAGGCGGTCGCGGACACGGCCGCCGCGGTATGCCTGATGCACAAGCTGGGGGATCCGCAGACCATGCAGCAGAATCCGCATTATGATGACGTGGTGCGCGGGGTCAGGCAGTTTCTTGTCGAACGCGTTACCGCCGCTGAACGTGCGGGCATCGGCCGCGAGCGCATCGTGATCGATCCGGGCTTCGGTTTCGGCAAGACTTTCGAGCACAATCTGGCGTTGCTGCGCGAACTCAGGCAGCTTGCGGCGCTCGGCGTGCCGGTGCTGGTCGGATTGTCGCGCAAGTCGATGCTCGGCAAAATCACCGGACGTGGAGTCGCTGAACGCGTGTTCGCCAGCATTGCCGCGGCGCTGATCGCGGTCGAGAACGGCGCGCGCATCCTGCGCGTGCACGATGTCGCCGCCACGCGCGATGCCCTTGCCGTTTGGCAAGCGGTAATGGGTAATGAATAATGAGTCCCAAATCGCTGTAACATTCACGTCAATGCCAGGCGCAATAGAGGCTTTTCACCCATCACCCATCACCCATCACCCATGACCAGGAAGTACTTCGGCACCGACGGCGTGCGCGGCAGAGTGGGGCTCGCGCCGATCACGCCGGATTTCGTGATGCGGCTCGGTTATGCCGCCGGGAAGGTCCTCGCGGCGAAACAATCGGCCGCCGAACGGCCGGCAGTGCTGATCGGCAAGGACACGCGCATTTCCGGCTACATGCTAGAGTCCGCGCTCGAAGCAGGGCTGTCGGCCGCCGGAGTCGACGTGCTGCTGGTCGGCCCGATGCCCACGCCCGCCGTCGCCTATCTCACGCGCGCGTTGCGGCTTTCCGCCGGGATCGTGATCAGTGCATCGCATAATCCCTACGACGACAACGGCATCAAGTTTTTCTCCGGCAACGGCGCGAAACTTCCCGACGAAACGGAGCGCGCGATCGAGCGCGAGCTCGAGCGTCCGCTCAAGTGCATGACTTCCGCCAGGCTCGGCAAGGCGCGCCGCGTTGACGATGCCGCCGGACGCTACATCGAATTCTGCAAGAGCACGTTCCCGTCGCATCTTCATCTGCGCGGCATGCGGGTGGTGGTGGACTGCGCCAACGGCGCCGCCTATCACATCGCGCCGCACGTGTTCCACGAACTCGGCGCGGACGTGATCACGGTCGGCACCGATCCCGACGGTTTCAACATCAATAATCTGGTCGGTGCGACCTCGCCCCAGGCGCTGCAAATGGCGGTGAAGCGCGACCAGGCCGATCTCGGCATCGCGCTCGACGGCGACGGCGACCGCCTGGTGATGATCGACGGTTCCGGCAAGCTGTACGGCGGCGATCAGTTGCTGTATGTGATCGCGCGCCATCTTCGCAAGCACGGCGAGCTCAAGGGCGGTGTGGTCGGCACGCAAATGACCAATCTCGGTTTCGAGCACGCCCTCGCCAAGCTCAAAATACCATTTGCGCGCGCCAGGGTCGGCGATCGCTATGTGCTGGAGATGTTGCTCAAACGCGGTTGGCAAGTGGGCGGCGAGAATTCCGGCCACATCATATCCCTCGACAAGCACACCACGGGCGATGGCATTGTTTCCGCCTTGCTGGTGCTGCGTGCGCTGGTGGAAAACAAGACCACACTCGCCAAGGCAACCGGACCCGTCACGCTTTATCCGCAGGTGCTGGTCAATGTCGAGATCAAGAAGCGCTTTGACATTACCCGCCACCGCGGCATCCAGCAGGCGGTCACTGCGGCTGAGCGCGACCTGGCTGACAAAGGACGGGTGCTGCTCCGCGCGTCCGGCACCGAGCCGGTGATCCGCGTCATGGTTGAGGGCAAGTCCCAGTCGGGTGTCAAAGGCTGGGCAGAGGCCATCGCCGGTGCGGTGCGCCGCGCTGCGGGCGTTGAGCGGACATCCGCCTGATGAGTGAGCGACGCATCGACCGACCGAATCGCTATATTTTCGGCAGGCGTGCCGGTAGGAAGTTCATCTTGCCTATTCTCGCGTCACGGATCAGTTTCTCGCTTTCAGCCAAGCTCATCTCCGGATTTCTCCTGGTTACCATACCGTCTCTCCTGGCGATGGCGGCAATAAGCTTGTATGCGCTCTGGGATTTCACCGCTGTCAGCCATCAGCTCCAGGAGATCAGCCGCTCTCTGGAAGCGGTGCAGGGTCTGGAGACCGCCGTCGCGAAGGCCGTGACGCCGTTGAGCGCTTACCTCGTCGATGGCACGTCGGGAGAAGACCGGCGTTTCGCGGCGTCGATCCATGAGGCAGAAGTTCGATTGGAAGGCTGTAGCGGCGCAGCCTGCCACGGAACTTCCCAGGAGCCCAGAGCGATGGCGGAAGGCCTGGTTCCTTACATCCAGGGAATCAAAGACCGCGCCTCGATGGTCTTTGGAGCCGGCGAGTCATCGAAAGAGCAGGATAAAGTCCGCGTTCTTCACGAGATCAACCAGCAAGCCGAGGAGGCGAACCGCCGATTGAGCCGGATGTCGTCAAAGCTGCTCCTGCGGGTGGCATCCCTTCAGCGAAAATCCCAGGAAGTGAGTCAAAGGGCGGTAACCCTGATCCTGGTCTCGGTATCACTCGTCCTCGTGCTCGCAGCGATGACCGCCTATTTCCTCTCCCGCCGGCTTCTAAAACATGTCAACGAGCTCGTGACCGGGACACGACACATCATGCAGGGCGATCTGGGATATCGTGTGGCGGTCACGGAGCGGGATGAAATCGGGCAACTGGCGCAATCTTTCAACGCCATGGCACAGGAAATCCAGGAGCACCGGGAGCACCTGGAGCGGATGGTGGAGGTTAAGACGGCCGAGCTCAAGAAGGCCCAGGATTCCCTGGTCCAGTCGGAAAAACTTGCATCGATCGGCCTTCTGGCCTCGGGTGTTGCCCACGAGTTGAACAATCCGCTGACCAGCATCCTCATGAATGTCAACCTGCTGATGGAAGATGCGCGCGATCAGCCGGCCCTCCGGCAAGAACTTCAACGCATCAGCGAGGACACCGTTCGCTGCAAGCGCATCATCGATGACCTCAGGGATTTTTCCCGGCGCCACGAGCTGGACATCGTGCCGACTGACTTGAACCGTCTGGTCCAGGATGCTCTCGCCTCGATGAGCCGCCGCCTGGAGCTTCACGGCATCACGGTGTCTCAGGAGTTTTCACGCCAGATGCCTTTGGTGCCGAGCGATCCCGCCAGGATGGAACAGGTGCTTGCCAATGTTCTTGTGAATGCGGCTCAGGTCATGCCCCACGGGGGGGACTTGACGGTCAGAACCGCGCTGCGGCCGGCCTATGTCGAGATATCGGTACAGGATACCGGTCCTGGCATTCCGGACGCGATTCGCAGCCGGATTTTCGATCCCTTCTTTACGACGAAGCCGCACGGAACGGGCCTCGGACTTTCCATTGTCTACACGATCATGGAAGCCCACGGCGGGAAGGTGGAAGTGGAGAACGTGACGCGCGAGGACCCCCATGCGGGCCCGCTGCGTCCGGTGGGGACCCGGGTTGTTCTTTTGCTGCCACTGGGAGCCACGCATGCCGTTAACGAATCGGCCTCAGACGGGAGAGGTTGAGCGGATGGAAGGTCCGGAGAAGAAAATCAGGAAAAGAATCCTGGTCGTGGATGACGAAGAGCGCATCTGCGATGCGGTGAAGAGAGCTCTGGAACGCACAGGCTACCAGGTGGAGGCCAGTCTGAGCGCGCTGGGCGCGCTGGAGGTGATCCACAAGGGCGCATTGGACATGGTGATCTGCGACATCAAGATGCCGGGGATGGATGGGATGTCGCTCCTCGACCGGATCAAGGAATTCGACCCGAATATCCCGGTCCTGATGATCACCGGCTACGCGTCCATCGAATCCGCAGTCGAAGCCGTAAGAAAGGGCGCGCAGGAGTACATTCCCAAACCCTTTTCTCCAGCCCAGATCCGCTTTCTGGTCGAGCGCACGTTCGAGCGGAAGCGCCTGATAGAGGAGAACGTCTACCTCAAGGCCGAGCTTGGGCAGGCCCATGTCAGGAATGTCGTGAAGGGCACGAGCCAGATCATGGAATGGTTGTTTGATTTGGTCGCCAAGGTCGCCAAAACCGATTCCACCGTGCTGATCACGGGCGAGAGCGGCAGCGGCAAGGAAGTCGTGGCCCGTCTCATTCATTTCGGCGGCGCGCGGGTCGAAGCGCCCTTCGTCACAGTGAACTGCTCGGCGATTCCCAATGATCTCCTCGAAAGCGAACTGTTCGGGCATATGCGAGGAGCGTTTACCGGGGCTCTCTACAACAAGCGCGGAAGCTTCGAGCAGGCCGACGGGGGCACCCTCTTTCTCGACGAAATCGGCGACATGCGGCTCGAAATGCAGGCAAAGATTCTCCGCGCGCTGGAAGAAAGAAGGATCAAGAGAGTCGGGTCGGAGGACGAGGTTCCGGTTGACGTAAGGATCATCGCGGCGACCAACAAGGATCCGAGGGCGGAAATCAAAGCCGGTCGATTTCGCGAGGACCTCTTCTACCGGCTTAACATCGTCGAGATTGCGATTGCGCCATTGCGCGAACACAAGGAGGATATTCCTGTGTTCGCCCGGCACTTCCTCAGGGTTTTCTCCGCTGAGATGAAGAAACCCGTGACCGACTTTTCCGAGGAAGCACTGGGTTTGCTGAAGAGCCATGACTGGCCCGGAAATGTGAGAGAGCTGAGAAATACCGTGGAAAGGGCGCTCATCTTCGCCACCCCCGGCGAACTCGTTCGAACCAGCCACTTTCCGCCCGAGCTGCGTGAAAAGGCGAATACCGCTCTTTATTCCCCCATCAAAGATTTCCGGAGCCTGCACGCGGTGGAGATGGATCACGTCCGCGCCGTGCTGGATGCCTGCGATGGCAACAAGGCAAGGGCCGCAGAGATCCTGGGCATTTCGCCTTCGACGATCTGGCGAAAACTGCACGAAGCATCTTGAGGGCGCACTGCCAGGCGCTCGACTGCTATTTCAAGCTGCATTCCCGTTGCAAAATGCAATCGGGAAAAACGTTTGTTTTCAGCAGCCAAGACCTGCTATTGCAAAATGCAAACGTCATTCGATTCCCGGCGCTGACCAGCATTCCCGGGCTTCGCGAAAAGTACGCGTCAGATTAAGTACTTGCACGCTGTGGACGGGCCACAAATCCTGGCATCGATCTTGCTTTCTCTTACTGCAAGGACAGCGTCTTAGGCACCGACATCACTCTTGGACAACGACCTCAAGATCGTCAGGCGCGAGCAAAGCGCGCGATCGCGCCAGCATCGGGGGGTGCTGACGCAGGTGATCTTTGAGTGTGACGCGCTTGAAGTTCTGCGTACGGAGATGGACGCGGGAAGTGCTTTCGACAGCCTGGAATTCGGGGATTTCTCCGCCGTCCACTTTGTTATCGGTGGAACGCCCGTGTTCCGGACGCAGCATCAGTCCGCGGATCTGATGCCTGGCGACAGCATTATCTTCAATGACGAAAGACCCTACACGATTCTTAATGGTGCTCCGTCACGTTCGGTCATCCTGAGCATTCTTTTCAAGACGTTCGTTACGGAGACTCGCGCATGACGCGCGGGACGAGGACGTCAGGCGTGGAATCAACACAGTCTTAAGCGCAGGTTTTCAACTCTGAAAGCGGCAAAGGAGATTTTGGTATGAAACTGACCAGGCGGGAATTCATCAAGGCGTCGGTCGCCACAGCCAGTCTGCTCGTCGCCGGTTGTGCGACCACGGAACCGGTCACCAGCGCCATGGCATTGCGCAAGGCGAAACCCGCGGGTCCGGCCAAGGGCGAGTGGGTGTCCACCGCCTGCCAGGGATGCACCCAATGGTGCGCGATCCAGATCTTCGTGCAGGACGGGCGCGCGGTGAGGGTGCGCGGCAACCCGCTGAGCAACACCAACCACGGCTACGTCTGCCCCCGCGGCCACCTGATCCCGCAGCAGACCTACGATCCCGACCGGATCAAGGTGCCGATGAAGCGCACCAATCCGCAGAAGGGGCGCGGCATCGATCCGAAGTTCGTCCCGATCACCTGGGACGAGGCGCTCGACATTGTTGCCGGCAAAATGATCGAGCTGCGCAAGAACAACGAGGCGCACAAGCTCGCCTATATCCGCGGCCGTTACTCGCCGACCTCCACGAACCTCCTGTACGGCACGCTGCCCAGGATTTTCGGGACGACCAACTATTTCTCCCACAGCGCGATCTGCGCCGAAGCGGAAAAAATGGGGCCGGGGCTGACCCAGGGCTATTTCGGCTATCGCGACTACGACCTCGCCAACACCAACTGCCTCATCGCCTGGGGAACCGATCCGCTCGCCTCCAACCGCATGGTGCCGAATACCATCCGCCGGTTCGGCGAGATCCTGGCTCGCGGCACGGTGATTGCAGTCGACCCGCGTCTCTCCAATTCCGCGGCCAAGGCGCAGGAATGGCTCCCGATCAAGCCGGGTACTGACGGCGCGCTGGCGGGCGCCATCGCGCACGTGATGCTCACCGAAGGATTGTGGAACAAGAAGTTCGTCGGCGACTTCACGGAGGGCAAGAACCTGTTCGTCGCCGGGAAGACAGTCGACGAGACCGCCTTCGCCGAGAAGGAGACGCATGGCCTGGTGAAGTGGTGGAACATCGAACTGAAGGATCGCACGCCGGCGTGGGCTGAGAGGGAAACGCTGATTCCGACAGCGCAAACGATCCGCGTCGCGCGCGCCATTGGCCGGGCCGCGCCCAAGGTGGCGGTCTGGATGGGACCAGGCGTCGCCATGAATCCGCGCGGCACCTATGCGGCGATGGCGGTCCACGCGCTCAACGGCCTCGCCGGCTCGATCGACGTCGAAGGCGGCACGCTGCAAGGCTCGGGTGTCCCGACCGGAAAATTCCCGAGCTCGGACGCCTACGTCGACGCCGTCGCCAAGGCGGCGGGCAAGCACAAGAAGATCGACGGCCGCGGCGCGAAGGACATGCCGGCGATGATGAACGCGCGGCCCGGCAGCGGCGTCGTGACCAACAACATCGCCAACGGCATGCTCAAGGACCCGGGCGCGGTCAAGGTGCTGATCTCCTCCTGGAGCAACTTCAATTTCTCTGCCACCGACCCGTCTCGCTGGGACAAGGCGCTGGCCGCCGTGCCGTTC